>TARA_B110001452_G_scaffold198367_1_pt1 | contig 14507 bp, 15 predicted proteins | sample TARA_B110001452 | Tara Oceans TARA_B110001452 (sample SAMEA4396971) | marine metagenome | biome: Polar Biome; feature: [DCM] deep chlorophyll maximum layer (ENVO:01000326); material: water (ENVO:00002006), including particulate matter (ENVO:01000060) such as... | depth 25 m
CAACGGAGTCACATGGACGGCACGTGCTGTGACTACAGGGAGGACACCACACTCCAGTCCTCGCGGGTCGAACGATCCATCGCATCCCGAGTGATCTTGCGCACGAGCGGGAAGTACTGCACGTCCATCAGGTTGAAATAGAGCTGATCGACGCTTCTGTCGGCTGGCAGCGTGATGGTTCGTGCATCGTGGAGCGCCTTGAGTATCGCGTTGGCAGTCTTGAGGATGAGTCTGGCTTGGACACGTCCTCGGTCGCAGAGGCACTGGGCAAACTGCTTCATCGGCTCCGCCATCGACGATTCCAAGATGATGCCCTCCTGCGACGTCACCGGCGGCTTGTCGTAGTGCAGCACGAGGTGGCGCACGCGCATCTGTTGCAGCTGAGACAGCTCATTGTGCTGCCAATTCATGGGGTCGACGAGGTCGTTGACGGGGTCGGGGTTTATCGATCCGCGGGCCATTCTCGCCGCGTAGTCGGTCGCAGTCTGGGGCTCCAGAATATCAAACCCTGTCCGACCATCACTTTCCCAGGGCAGAATGCAGTCGCGGGGCGTCTCTTCGGTCCTGTACGGGTTTACCACATTGAGCTTCGGAGGGGTGCCGACGGTGGTGTAGTACTCCGTGGACTTGTACGTAACCGTCCTCAGGTAGGCGCGCCCTTTCATGAACAGCAGCACCGAGACAAGGTCCCGGGTGCCCATGTAGTAGACCTCCAGACCATACGTGTCGAAGAGGTTGTCTGAACTGGCGGCGTCTGCACATTCGAGCGGCTGATCGTAGACGTTGAGCATGTCAGTCAGCAGCCCCGTCTTGAAGATTTTCTGCCACTCCGCGGCGCTCTCGTACCGCATGTGGCCGACGACGTGCGCTCCTTGCTCGGCAGTCTCGCCGAGCGCATGGACAAAGGTTGCCTCGGCGGAGACTTTGTCCGTGCCATAGAGTTTCTTGTACGACGCGTCAAACTCTTGGAAGAGCGTCGCAGAGGCAAAGTCGTCGAGGATCGTTCCGTGCGCCGGAGCGATGATTTCTTTCCATTCGTTTCCGTATTGGTGCTTGACGAGCTGCCTCACGACCGGATCAAACCACACGTAGGCGGCTTGATCGTCGAGGGGGGCGTTTGAGTCGAGCCCTTCCTGGACAATGTCGTTGGCAACGATCATGAGGTTGAGTGCTTTCATAAAGTCCCTTCGATAGTGCGCCACCTGCCCGTCTTTGAGTGACATGCGTCTCGGAATGGCGATGGTCTGGGCGAGGGGACTCGATCCGGGACCCGAGAAGAAGCCCATGCGCATGGGAAAGACGCTGAGCCCCACCGGGTACCCCAAGCGCGCGACCTTGAGGTCGGTGTCAAAGAACATGGGCTGCGCCGGCTGTGCACGTAGCGCGTGGGCGTAGGCAAGTGGCAGTGGCACGCCCGCCAAGGGCGGCGGCTGGTACTGCGGAACCATGGGCGCCTGCGGCGCGGGCTGCTGCGGCTGCTGCGGCTGCTGCGGCTGCTGCGGCTGGGCCAGCCACTGCTCCTTGTCTGCCTCCAGCCAGCGCAACCTGTCTTCCTGAGAAAACGTTTGCCACTCCCTCCTTTGCTGTCGCGTGAACTGGGCCCACCTCCGCGCCAGCGACTCCCGCCACTGCCTCTGCTGATCCGGCGTGAGCGTGATCCCGGTCGGCTGCCCGGCGCGCAGCACGTCCGCGAGCCGGCGGGCGGGGCGGGGTCTTGGGAGTTTTTCCCCCGTGACCAGTCTGCCCGTTGGCTCGGGGCGACGCACGCTCATGACTCACTCACGACCAAAGGAACAAACACACGACCAACGTCGCTCACCCCTGTGCTCGTTACATCCACCGTTATCAAAAGAGCAGGGTGCATCAGCAACCGGGGCCGAGGAACACACACACACACCCAACCCTGACCAGTCTACGCCACGGCCGTCGGCGCGGCGGCGGGCCTCTTCTTCGCGGCCGGCTTGGGCTCCGGAATCATCGGCGTCAGCGCTCCGGGGCCAAAGGTGCTGCAGGCCGCGACGGTGTCGTTGGCCGAGTCGACCGCCATCTGCATGGCGCGGCTCGTGACCTTGGAGTGCAGCGTGGCGTTGGTCTTCTCGTTGAGCTGTCCGTCCTTGAAGATCATGGCGTTCTGGAAGCACAGCTGGCAGTAGGCCACGAGCTGCGCCTCGAGCGCGAGGATGGCCGGCTTGGTGAACGACGGCAGAATCGGGTACTTGGCGTCCTCGCCCGTGGTGTCGCATCGCAGCGCCTCGCTCTCCGCAGCGAGGATCTTGGACACGTTGGCACCGGCCTGGGACGCGAGAATCCTAAACGTGTGGTTGCCAAAGCAGCGGTTGGCTCGAATCGGCCGCTTCTTCAGGCCCTTGGGAATGGGCTTCTTCTTGTCGACCTTCTTGGTGAAGAGCGGGCACGTCGGGGCAACGTACCACATGCGGTTGACCGCCTTCTTGTTGGCCTGGGAGGCGTCCTTCATGTTGACATGCGAGCGGCGCACCGACAGCGGCTTCTTCTTCTTCTTGAGCTCGACCATCGCGGGAGCGAGCGGGCGTTTTGCGGGCCGGTGTGCGCGGTGCGCCGCTCGAAAAAGCAGACGCCCCACGGGCACGCGGCCCCGTTAGCGGCCGTGTTCGGACGCGAGCACCATCCACTCCATCAGCGCGACCATGTCGCGCAGCAAAATGTTGCGCGAGTCGATCTGGTCGCGCCAGCGCGGGTAGTGACTCTCCATGGTCAGCTCGTGCCCGCCGGTGGTCTGACGCGCCATCCGGCCGAGCGCCGCAAACCGCCAGCGGGCGCGGTTCAGGTACGGGTCGTCGCCGCGCATCGGAATCTGGGAGTCGTTGAACACCGACAGACGGCGAGCTGGCGCGACGGACAGCCCAAACACGGACGTGTGCGCCACCGGGAGCATGTAGAGCCCGGTCATCAGCAGCAGGGCGACCAGCGCCACGAGGGTCCGCGTGGGCCCGGAGCGTGCGACGAGACGCGGCGCGTCCATGCCGGGTATCAGGATGCGATTCGAAACGGCCGACATTTCCCTCGCGTGCACGGAAGCTGTAGTAGCAGCGGCAGCCGACGCGGTGGCGTGCGTGCGTGCGTGCGTGCGTGCGTGCGTGTGCGTGGGAGAAAATAGCGCGGCGATGCTGACCGCGCCGCCGGGGCGCGACCGGCGAGCGGTGACCATGCGAATAGACCGGCCGATTCCGTTTTCGAGGGACGCCGTGCAGGCCACGCTCAGCACGCTGCCGCCCAACCACTGGTTTCGGTGCGCCGCGCAGTCGCCGGTGGTGCACGAGCTCAAGACCACCGGCGCGGCGCTGCCCCCCTCGCCCTGGGGCTCGCCCACGAGCGTGCCGGGGCCGCTGCGACTCGCGCTCGACCACGGGACGCGCCCACGTTCGGCACTGGTCGCGGCGGACCCGGACACGGACCCGGACGAGGAGCGCAGGGGGCTGGTCGGGGGGGCGACGAGGCCCGCCGATCCGTGCCGATGCCTCGACTGCGACCGCGGGACGCGGCCGCTGGTCTGTCTATGTGCAGGCATCTGTGCGGTGTTTCTGGCCGTCTGCGGCGTCGTTCTGGTTCTGATCGTCGTGCGGGTCGACACGGCGCTCGAGCACTTTGACACGGCCCCCCTGACAGCGCACATGCACCAGGTTCTGAACGAGGCTCACGAGGCGGCGGCCAACTCGCGCGACTTTGGGACCGACCTACGGCATACGCTGGCGCTGGTGACGCCGGCGCTGATGGGCGCCGTGAACGCCACCACCGGAATGGTGCAGCGTATGGACGACTTCTCGCAGCACCCGGCGTGGACCATTTCCGCGGGGCTGCCCGGGATGGGCGGCCCGCCCGGGATGCCCATGGGCTGAGTCGGGCACGCCTCCCGGGCGTGACCAGACGTTTGCAAGACTTCCGCAAGACGCCGCGCGTCTACCGACGGGACATCTTTCGGACAGATGCAAGACATCTTTCGGACGCGTTTCGGACGCGTGCAAGACGGCGGCGTCTTGCACGGGTCTTGCGCGGTCCGCGCGGGGCCGACCCTCAGAAAACGTCTTGCACATGTCTTGCAAGGGGCGCGCGGGGTGGGGTCGCGTCTTGCAAGCGTCATGTAGCCGTTACATTTCTTTGGAAAGGCTCTGTTCGGACACTTGCAAGACACGTTTCGGACACCTTTCGGACATCAGGCAAGAAAGGCACGTGGAGACACAGCGACAGCGGCGGAGTGACCGGACGGGTTTCTGACAGTTTTCCGACGGGTTTCGGACGCGTGCAAGACGGCGGCGTCTTGCACGGGTCTTGCGCGGTCCGCGCCGGGCCGACCCTCAGAAAACGTCTTGCACGCGTCCGAAACGGGGTGCAAAAGGTGGGGTCGCGTCTTGCAAGTGTCATGTAGCCGTTGCATTTTTTTGTAACGGCTCTGTTCGGGGGCAGGCGTCACACGTGCAGCAGACTCGGCAGCCCCGACCGACGCAGCGCGGTCCGGCGCTCCGCCGCGCGGTGGTGCGCGAGCAGCTGCACCGAGCACTCGCCGTCGTCCATGGTCTGCCGCTGCGCGTGCTGGCAGGCCCTGAAGACGCGGTTCAGACACGCGAGCGCGAGGCCCGCGGCCGCGGCGCTCAGCAGCGCGACCGTCGACACGTCCTGACGGATCTGCAACGGGTCCATTCGCGGTGCTTCTGCGCAGCGCGCGCGTGCGCTAACGCCTGTCGGCGCTTGTGACCCCCTGCACCACGCATAGCGCGCGCGTATGGCGCTCGTCTCGTGGAGGGAGGACGCCAGCCGCGTCATGGCCACGGCAACCGTCGCCGACGTGCTGACCGTGCAGCAGGAGCAGCGACGGCAGGTGGACGCCACACGCGGTGGGGGCCTGCAGGTCCTCGTCGACGCCGTCATGACGGCCGGACCCGTGCCGACGCGGCCGGTCTTCCCCGACCTGTCGTGCCGCTTCCGCACGCTCGAGTTCCTGACGCTTCTCTCGGAGACCAACCTTCTCCCGGGCGCGGCGCTGCATCGGAGCGCACAGGGGAAGACGGTCTTCGAGCCCCTGCTGGAGGACGTCGAGGGCCTCTCCCGGGCCGAGTGCACCAACAAGCCGGTGTCGCGCGTCGTGCTGCAGCGACTGGTCACCAAGATGGCGGAGGTGGCCGAGATCTGGCTGAGGGACGACGTGCACACGCTCGCACAGGACCTCAACCGGGGTCTCCACCTGCACAGGATGCACGTGCTGCGCCGCGTGGAGGACCTTGTGACAAACCCGCGCTGCCACACGGCCTGGTCGACGCTCGGGCTGACGGTGGCGTGCCTCGCCGAGGAGCGACGGCACAGTGCCGGGCTGCGACCGCTCTCGGTCGCGCGCGACCCTCCGGGTCCAAGCCCGCGGATGGACGAGGCGCGTCTGCGGCTCACCGTCCGCGTGCGGGTCCGAATCCTGCTGCACGACGTGCAGATGCGCGACGACGCGGTGCGCGAGGAGCACAGCCTGGTGATCATCCTGTGGGCGCTCACCGTCTCCGGGCTGCGCGCGTTTGTCGTCCATCTCAACGAAGAGATGGTGACGCGCATGGCGCGGCGCGACGCCTCGGCCGCCGAGGAGATTGCGATGGCGGTCGAGTGCCGCCTCCTGCAGGTCATGCAGCTTCGGAACGCACCAGAGGGCGGCGCGGTCCTCCAGGGCGCGCCGCAGCTGCTCATGCGGTCCGAGGAGAGCGCGGCCGACCGGGACGCGACCGCCGAGCTCATACGTTCCAACGGCTGCCTGACCGTCGCGTCGATGGATCGACGCTCCGAGGTCGTGCTTGCCGTCATTGGCGAGACCATGCCGACGACGGGATGGATGCTCAAATCACCGTACGAGGACGGGCTTGCCGTGGGCGTCATGTCGCTCGACGAATCGACGCTTGTTTGCGCTAAGTAGTAGCGGCCGGTGGGACCGTAGTCGGTTGGATCCGTTGTTTCGTGAACGAGGCAAAAGGGCCCTTTGCGCACGTCGCTGCGCTCCGAATGTCGGATCACGGATCCACCTCCACGCACGCCTCCGACGATCCGGGTCGGCTCGTTCGAAGGATCAGAGAGAGCCTCGACGGCGCCGAGGAGGTGTCGCTCAACAGGCACCTCAAGGCGTGCGGCTACCTGTGCCGTCTGCGCAGGACCGTCAGCAGCGGCGGCCCGCTCGCGGCGGCCTCGCGGGGTCCGCTCCTGTGCACCGGCATCGCCGTCTGGCGGCTGGGCAGGGTGGACGTCTCCGTGGACGACGACCACGCCAGGCTGCTGCAGCGCACCTGCACGCTGATCTTTGCGGTGCTGTGCATGTCCGAGCTCAGCGGGCGCGTCGACCGCCTGGCCGACACGCTCGCCACGCTCTCGACGGCCGAGTCGGCGCACGTGGACTCGCTCCTCGAGCAGGCCGGGCGCGCGACCCTGTGGGAGCTCATACGGCCGCGTCGCAGGGTGAGGCGGAAGCCGCAGGCGAGCTACGACACCGAGGCGGACGACGCGGAGCACGACGGGCCCGACGACGCCGAGGTGGTGGTGGTGGAGGACGACGAGGAGCCCGACGAGCCGAGCGGCGGCGGAAGCAGGGGCAAGCGGTCGCGGGGCGCGCGCTGGGCGGACGCGATGCGCAGCGGGGCGGGCGATCTGGCACGGGGGACGCTGCTCCAGGGCGTCCGGCAGCTCCAGACGGACGTCTTCGGACCGCTGGACACCCTCGCCAGCGACTTTTTCCGGTACACGGCGATGCAGATCTCGGAGACGATGCTCATGCCCAACGGGGACCGCGACTTTGTGACGCTCGAGAGCGAGCGCAGCCTGCGCATCGCGCCCGCCGAGCGGGCCGAGCGGCTCTTCAACATTGTGCAGAATGCCGAGAGCGAGGCCGGGCAGTTTGTGACGCGCGACCTGCTCCTGAGCCTGTGGCTCCCGGCGAGCGTCGTCGGGCTGCGCCGCACGCTGCTCCTGTCGCGTGCCGCCAGCACGATGGCCGGCGTCGAGCACCCGGAGGTCACGCAGCGCGCGCATGAGGTGGCGATGCAGGGCGCCGAGTGGACGTGGAAAAACTCGAGGAGCGAGGCCGAGCGCATGAGCGTGCTGCTCGCCGGCGTGGCCGTCATGACCACCAAGGGCAAGCCGGGCGAGGCCGACGGCATCCGCAAGGGCGACGCCTTTGGTGGACGCGTGCAGATGCCGTGCTTCGAGACGGCGCAGTCCACGTCGGGGATGCGCCTCGCGCTCGTGCCGCACTCCAAGCGCTGGATCCTGTACCGCGTCTCGTCCGGCGGCATGCCCACCGTGCTATGCTCGCAGGCGGGCTTCGAGGGCTTCTGCACCTGCACGCTCCAGCTCTGCGCCGAGCAACGGCGGTGACCATAACACCGACGCGGCGCTGGAGGAGCTGGAGGAGCGGGAGGAGGAGAACGCATCCATGATCGCACACGAGCTTCGACGACTCGCAGAGGAGAACGAGGACACGTTCCCAGGGTGGTTTATCCCGGTCGCGGTGCTAGTATGTCTCATACTGATGATCACGTGCCTCGTGTGCTGCACCGTGCGCTGCTTCTCGCCCGAGCAGACCAAGGGCCCGCTGTGGACCACCACCGAGCAGGGAGAGGCGCAGCTCGTGCGCCCAGCGACGCACGACGGGCACTGGCTGCAGAAGGTCGTGGGCAACGACGGCAACAGCATCTACAAGGACAACCCCTGTCTCACGCCGCAGGACGGCGTATGAGACGGATGATACAGTTCTACGTACCCAGGTGTGCGTGCGTGTGCGTGCGTGTGCGTGTCTGTACTGTACAGTTCGTTGACAGTGTCCACACACACGTGCTTCTTCGAGTCTTGAGTCTGGTGCCGGGCTGTTACAGTCGTCTCAATGAGTGGTCTAGTGCCGGAAGGCGCCCGGCCCGGGCCCCTGCTCCGCGTCGCTCGGCGAGGGGACGGTCGCGTCGGCCGCCGCGGCGTCGGTCGCGACGACGACGGTCTCCCAGTGCGCGACGACGTCGCTCCGTTTGACCTGCGACCAGCGCACCAGAGCCACTCCCAGCTGGTGCTGCGTCAGCCGCTCCATCGCCGTGTCCTGCCCCACGATTGCGTCGACGACGCGTGTGGACAGCCACTCCATGGCCGCCGAGCACTGCCCGTCGTCCAGCTTCCTGACCGACTCGTCGCTGCCTCTCAACAACATGCTCACCGTCGACTCGACCTCCTCGTTCTCCGGCAACGACCTCAGGTGGTTCATCTCCTCGACGCGGTCCTTGTAGAGGGACATGCGCGCTCGGCTGGTGAGCTCCAGGAAGAGCGTCGAGGGCCCAAACCACGGCGACGGGTGCGGAAGCGCCATCTCCGGCAGGGCGCGCGACAGGCACCGCGCCGTGAGCGACGCGCAGTGCGCCGGGGCGCCCACGGAGTTGTCAATCCAGTTTGAGAAGCAGCGAAGCGGAGGGACGCTGAAGGGATAGTTGAAGAGCCTTCGTACGTTGCCGTACGGCGTCCCGACGTGCTTGGACGCCTCCTTCCGAAGTCGGTGCGGCGCGTCGAGCGACATGATGGGGATGGCGCGCCAGGCGGGGAGGTTGTCCCCGAGGTAAAAGTCGCGCGACTGCGAGAACGCCGACCCCCAGTTGGCGTCCTTGCCCAGGTAGGTCGCAAAGTGGACCTCGTCCAGCGGCTGGTCGGGCGGGATGAAGAGCTCCACGTGGGTGAACGCCGGCGGCGGCTGCATGGCCTGCACGGCGGTGTCGATCATCTTTTCCCAGAACGACCAGTCGGCGTGCGGCTCGTCGCCCTCGATGAAGAGGAGAAAGGCAAAGTCGCGCCTCTTGCGCGTGTACCCGTCGCGCCCGTGGTTGCTCTCGTACACGTCCGCGTGCAGGACCTGGTTGACCTGGTCCTTGCTGAGATGGATTGCCATTCTACAACTTGCAAACGACACGACGTGTCAAATGTCAGGACACACCGACTCATCAAAACTACAGTACACCACCGACTCATGGAAACTAGCGGCTGGGAGCCAGCCAGCCAGTTTCCAACACTCGACTGTAGCGCGTCAGATTGCGCAGAAGTGCCTCCTCCTCCCTCGCACCGGCCGCCAAAGGACCTCATGCCGCCACAGCCTCCGCCGCCGCGGCGCGCTCCGCGTCGTGCCGGGCCCTCTTGGCCGCGCGCTCGGCCTTGAGCTCCTTGCGCTTCTTGTCGCGCGCCTTGGCCATCTCGTTTTGCTTTGGCAGCATCTTGGCCTCCTCCTTGGACCGCTCGGCGTCGGCCGACGTGGAGCCGAGCGCCGGCGTGGCATTCTCCGTGGCGCCCACGTTGGTGATCTGCGCGTGGCGGATGAGCCCGAGCGGCATGGCGCTCGACATGCCCGTGGCCTGCATCAGCGGACGGCACACCGCGTGCACCGTGTGCGGCGTGACGCGCGCCATGCCCATCTCGTAGGTGCGAAGGACGCACTCCTGCGCAATCTGACGCGCGAGCACCTCGGCCGACGCGCGGACGACCGCGCACGGCGCGCGCGGGAGCGGCTCGTGGTGCATCGCGAGCCTCTGTGCGTACTCCTCGAGCGTCTCGTACGCGACGTGCTTCGGGTCGTCGGGAACGTACTGGCACGCCCGTGCGACCTCGGCCATGCTGAGGATGTTGCTCGACACGGTCTTGGCGCCGAGGCCGCTCATCGTGGCAATCTTGCGGTAGCCGCGCGTCTTGGCCAGGTTGTTGGCGCGCTTCTTGCGGTTGGCGGCCTTCTGCTCCGGCGTCAGCTTCTTGCCACCCGTCTCCTCCTCCTCCTCCTCCTCCTCCTCGTCGTCCTGGCCCTCCTCGGCCGCGGGCTGCTCCTCCTCCTCGCCCACCTCGTCCTCCGGCGCGTCCTCGTCCTCGCCCTCGAGGGGCACGTCGTTGGCGTCCTGCGTCTGGGTCGTCGCCTCCTCGTCCTCCTCGTCGTGCGCGCGCTTCTTGGACCTCTTGGACACGCCCGACTTGCTGCGCTTCGTCGTGGGGGCCATTCTTCTCCAGTCGAGGGCGCAGGGGCGGAATCCGTGGTCTCGCTCGCAGAGGTTTTTGGTCGCCGCCGCGCAAATAGCGGAGGCGCGGCCGGTCGTGGTGCGAGGCCGTCGGCCCGCGCCACTTTCTGCGACGCAAAACGAGGCGATCGCGCACCGGATAAGCCGTCGGCCGGTGGGCCTAGAAGTGTGGACCGCCGGAGCAGCCGCCGCAGCGGGGATGGCGCACACCGCCAACCGCCTCATCGAGCTCAACCGCAGGCGCTGGGAGGACAACCTGAGGGCACAGACGGACGCGCGGCAGCCGCACGGGGACATGGAGCGGTGCAGCCACCCGCTGGCGCCCACCGCCGGGCACGTCTTCTGGCGGCCCAACCCGCGCTGCCCGGAGAATGGGCTGTACGACCTGCCCTGGGACCGCACCAAGGGCGAGGACGGCGGCTACGTCGAGAGGCCGCGCGGCCACCCGCAGTTCTACCGGCTCGGGGACAAGCAGCGCAAGCCGTACAGCGCGGGCAAGCGGCCGAGCATGGAGGCGAAGGCCAGGATGGAGCGAGGCAAGTCCAAGTACTTCAAGACCTACGGCATCACCGAGCTCTGCAGCATCTCGGTCAAGCCGTGGAGCGTCTTCAAGTACCGCATCCCCAGCACCTCGGTGGTCAACAAGGTCGGCGACTGCCGGCTCTGCCTGTGCGCCGGGCCCCGACTCACCGCGGTGCGCGCAAACTCCTTCTCAAACACGTCCATCAGAACACACACACACACACACCGTACTCTGCCCCTCCGAACCATACCCCACCTTTGAACTGTGCACAGGCGCAACACATCTGGTGGCTGAACCTGCTCTGCTTCCTCGCGCACACGACCATGGTCGTCCTCACGCTGCACTTTGCCTACTGGCGCTGGGACAAGAGCATGTGGCGCGACACCGACCACATGCTGATCCGCATCTACCGCGTCTCCTCGATCCCCTCGCCGGAGATGATCGCCAACAACGAGACCGAGGGCTGGGACAACACCACGCGCTGGAGCGACCGGTTCTACCTCAAGGACAATGGCATGCCGGTAAGAATCACAGACTCCAACCCCACACCCACAAAAGCAAACGCACGTGCGAGCGTTCCTCACACGTGTCCGATGCCCCCCGCAGGTCAACTTTGCGACGCTCACCCTCTCCTTCTTTGCAATCTCGGCCGTCTTCCACTTCCTGGCCTGCGTCATGGGCCTGTGGGAAGCCTTGTACGCCGCGCTCGCTCCCCACCCCCTTTCACCTGCACACCGCAACGCTTGCGACCAGTCTACCCACGGATCCCTCGGCAACTGTTTCGCAGTTGGTTTTGGTATTGGCGACAGCTGGACGATGCGTTTGCACCTTGGCGTTGGATCGAATACGCGGTATCCTCTTCAATCATGGCCATGGGCATCGCCATCTCCGTCGGTCTGAGGGAGCAGCACATCGTACGCTACGCACTCAAACCCATTGCCTCGGAACGCTCCCGCACGACTCACCGTCGCATTCCTGTGACAGCTGGCCGGCATCTTCATGCTCCACTTCGCGACAATGTGTTTCGGATTCTGCGTGGTACGAACCGTTCACTCGAACTGTGCAATCCGACCGTCGTCTTTCTCACAGCCAGACACTCAGACAGCTCGCAGCTCACACATGCTCAGATCTGCACACCTCTTCCCGCTCCAACGCGACCATGTGCAGTTTCGGCGCGTCATGCTGACATTTGCGCATTTTGCTGTGCAGGAATACGTATCCACGCCAAAGTACGGCGACGACACCGCCACCTACCACGACCCCGTCGGGCCCGACGAGTTTGCCGCCTACCGCCTCTGGGCCGCGGAGCCCAAGTACCGGGAGGAGTTTATCCGGAACCTCTCGTCCGCCGAGCAGGACCGGCTCGCGCAGGTGGCCGGCTTCAACGGCAGGGGTGAGTTCCAAGTCGACTACCTGCACGGCCGCAACGCGCTCAAGATCATCTCGCAGGACGAGTGGGAGGTGAGCTCGCACCCGCATGCGCCCTGCCCCCTCCCCGACTGGATCCGCGCGTCCGGGTGCTGACCACGTCTGTCGTGCGTGCGCAGGGCGACCGGCCGGCCGCGCACATCCGCGAGAACGACGCCTTTGCCGACGGCACCTTCCACGGCGGCAGCCGGTTTGTCTACGCGCAGCGCTGCTCCAACCTTGTGCGTCGTCTCCTTCCACACGCGCTCGGCTGGTTCCCGATGACGGCCGCGTGGGTGATGATTATCGTACGCTCGCATGGTTCGAACTGCATGTCTCACCGCACATACTTCCACTCAGCCCCGCCACACGCGTTTCGTGTGCCTTTGGCACACGCGGAAATGTGCGCCCATACAGGCGGTCTCCATCGTCGCTCTCCTTTGATCACAAGTGCGCGTCCCTGTCCCTCGCAGGTGCACCTGCAGTGGGCCAAGGCGGACCTCGAGCTCGTCACCGACCGGAGAATCCCGCAGTGGGTCGACGGCGCCATCTACGGCACCGTGATCATCTTCTGGAGCTTCACGGCCGTTCAGATCATCTACCAGGCGCTGCCTCCGGGCTTCTACTGGGGCACCGAGATCTGCTACTGCCTCCTCAGCCTGACCGCCAAGCTCTACCTCGGGCTCTTCCTTTTGATCAATGTAATCGCAACTGATGGAACGGCCGAGGGCGCCCTTGAGGGCAGTTAGGTCTGAGCCCGTGGTGGTGGGAGGAGGGGAGTGAGACGCGGGCACGCACAGACAGACGGGACATGCGTGTGTGTGTGAAACCAGACGTTGTGAGCGCTAGACGCGTCTAGACGCGTCGCCGTCGGGTTGCCGTCGTCGCCGATTTGGCCCGACGCACGCACACACACACACCAATGAACGCCTCCCAGGCGCCCGCGCCGGGCCCGCTCGGGCCGCCGCCCCCCGCAGGCCCGCCGCCGGCGTGCCCGTGCGAGTGCCCCGACGAGAGCGACGACGCCGTCTTCGTCAAGCTGGAGCAGGTCGCGGCGCTCGGGGTCGTGACCTTTCTCGCGTGGATGACGACGCTCGCCCTGGTCTACCTGTGGGTCCTGAAGCGACTCCACCGGGTCGCGCTGCTGCTCGTCTGCCACCCGAGCGTCAAGTCGAGGTTGCTGTCCAGCACCGAGGAGGAGCTCCCCACCGCCGCGCCGGCAAGGAAGGCGACCGGACGGCCCAGCAAGAAGATGGCGCGCAACGGCGAGGCGCAGCCCGACACGCCGTTTGAGGAGGAGGACACGTGACTGTGAAGGAGTCTACCACATTGCGACGGCCAGCACCGACCCGACGGCCAGTCGCGGCACCAGCATCTCGCACCCGTGTGTCAGCGTGCGTCCCATTGTCCAGAGTGTGAGTGTCTTGTAACCGAGTCGTAGCGGGTGGAGCAGACGCTCCGACACCCACGGCTCCAGAGCGCGGCGCGCCGCGAGTCCAAACAGGATCAGGATGGCCGTCGAGTCGAGGTCGGACACGGCGGCCCACGCCACGCAGAGCGACCCGCCCCACGCGATGCGCTGCACGCGGCCGCGCCGGTACACGGCCTCCACCGGCTCGTCGAAGACCAGCGGGCCGACCAGCCGGTCGGCAAACAGGAAGACGAGCAGCGTCACGCACGTCGCGCACGCCAGCACGAGGCACGTCGGGTGCCCGAGCGGCCGCTCGTGGGTGCACATGCCGTCGCCAAACGGCAGGATGCACTCGCGCAGCATGTAGACCACCACCGTTCCAAAGACGACGGTGTTGACGCTCAGCCACAGCACGCGCCACAGGGCGCGAAGACGTGGATGGAAGCGCCGGCCGCACAGACGCATGAGCCCCGACATCATGTCGCCAAAGACAATGTAGCCCAGGACCAGCAGCGACACCGGGGGCAGCGTCATGAACATCAGCGTGAGCAGCATGCCGACGCTCGTGTCGCGCTCCGGCGCGCCCGTCATGGCCGCTCCCGTGCCGCTCCGCACTGGCCTCGAGCGCGGAAACAGCACGCGCTAGCGCGCGGATATCCAACGTGCGCCGAGGGAAGTAGAGGAGGGACCCACGCACACGCACACGCGCGCAGCGCGTCGGCACACACACACACACACACACCGCCGACGTACACGCTCGGGAACTGTTGATGGCCACCACAGTGGCGCAACAGGAGCTCCACGACGCGACGGGGCTCACGTTTGCGCTCTTTCACGCGGGTTTCGACCGATGCCACGGACCAAACGACAGCGGCGAGAGCTACGAACCGATCCGCACGCGCGGCATGTGCATGGATGCGGCGAATGCGCTCGACACTCTCGACGCGTGGATGGGCAACATCCTCCAGACCTACCCCGAACCGTGCTCGGGCTGCTGGCTGGACAAGGACAAAAAGGTCCACTTCTGCGACTTTGACGCCTCGCTCGCGCAAGAGGGGTCCAACGACAATACCAACGACCAGCTCCTCTGCGTCGTGAGCGTCTCGCCCTCGCCGCCGCCGCCCTCGCCGCCGCCGCCCTCGCCGCC
>TARA_B110001452_G_scaffold43466_2_pt1 | contig 14476 bp, 15 predicted proteins | sample TARA_B110001452 | Tara Oceans TARA_B110001452 (sample SAMEA4396971) | marine metagenome | biome: Polar Biome; feature: [DCM] deep chlorophyll maximum layer (ENVO:01000326); material: water (ENVO:00002006), including particulate matter (ENVO:01000060) such as... | depth 25 m
TCGCTCCGGCGCGCGCCGCAGGTACCGTGCTGGTAAGGCTAATACTCCTACTGCTGTTGCTCAGGATACTCGTGTTGGTAAGGCTAATACTCCTATTCCTGTTGCTCAGGATACTCGTGTTGGTAAGGCTAATACTCCTACTCCTGTTGCTCAGGCTACTCCTGTTACTGAGGATACTCGTGTTGCTCGTGTTGCTCCGGTTACTCCTCCTACTGCTCAACAAACTGTTAAACATGTTACAAAAACCGCTAATTCCCCATGGAGCGCCTGGGCCGGAGAACAAGGAAGACGCCTCAGCGATACCGTCATGACCGGCGGACTACAAAAAGGAATAGTGAACGCAGGAAAACAGGGGTTAAAGTTGGTAAGAAAGCAAGTGAACGCAGTAAAGGAAGTTACAACTCGTCGAGTTGCCTATGATAAACGTTTTGATGCTAAAGATAGCGGGTTGGATTACAAGGACGTAACATTCGAGAAAGAATTTCCATACGACGGTCCGTACACCACCCAGAATGATGAATGGAATGTTGTAACCTTCGTCGTAAACTGGCCAGGTCCGGTCGTAGCAGGAAAAGTAAACTCAGCAATAGTTACGGTGACAACCAACGGCGAGGTATTTCCGCAGGATGAAATTCGCATCACCTCAGAAAACGAAGATGTTCAACAAGAGGTCGCAAAATTCGTGAAATCAGCAAAGGTTGGTCCCGAACAACTCAAGATGACGACAAAATCCGACGGTGTTATCGTGGGTTTTGAGTACCAAACTGAGGAGAAGACCCAGTTCATTTCGCTGGATGTGATTCATGCGTTGAAGCTAAAGTTGAAACCTATTGTGGACCTACCAACGTGCGGCGTTGCTATAGACGGGTGGAGAGAATGTGGCCCGTACGATGTACGTCGGAGAGGATGAATAGAAAGTCACCAATCAGTATTGTCCATATGTAGGGTGTGTGCACACGTCGCGATCATGCGCGTCCTCATCACGGGTGCGTCGCGCGGCATCGGTCGCGCCATCGCGACGCGGTTCGCGGAGCGGTACGGGTCGGATCTCATCGTCGGTTTACTGGCGCGGTCGGGTACCACACCGGTGCACTGGTCATTGGAGGGGTCGTTGCGGGACACGGCGCGCGACGTGTCCTATCACGGATCGACCGCCTTCCAACTTCCCACGGATTTGCGAGACGTGACGTCGGTACGGTCCTCCATCTCCCAGTTTATCCACGCGGCGGGCGGTCTCGACGTGCTCGTCAACAACGCGTCGGCGCTGGTTCCGAACCCGCGAAAACAGGCGGAAGACAAGAGCATGTCACTCCTGTACGAAGTCAACACGCGCGGGACGATGGTCTGTCTCGACGCGTGTCGCGACGCGCTACGTGACGATTTAGGATCTGTCGTCACCGTTTCTCCTCCCATTCGCATGGGACGTCTCCAATGGCTTCGCATGCACGGGGTTCCGTACACGGTGTCCAAGTACTCGATGACGCTCGCGACTCTCGCCGAAGCACAGACCAATGGGGTGCGTGCGAACTGCATTTGGCCCCGTCACATGGTCTCCACAGCGTCGACGGAGCGCCTGGAGCGCATGGACATCGTCCCCGGAGCCCATTCGAATGGGCGCGACGCTATGGAGTTTGCGGATGCCGTCGTGCGTCTCGCTGTGCACGACACTCACCGAAACGCACAGTGCGTCTTCGACGACGACGTCCTTCCGTCGCTCCCTCACACTCAATCTCCCCTTGGCGCATACGCTGAACAACGTCTGGAGCCTCGAATGCGACAGAGGTGATTCTGGTAGGAGATGGGATGTGTCAGAGTCACGGTTCGCAAAATAGAGAGTCGGTGACACGATGTGGACCATTCCCATAGAGATGATCACGGTTTGTGAGACGGACCCAGCGACTCCCATGGGTTCCGATTTCTGTAAAGTACTTCAGCGTCTCTACGAGTACACCAATGGACGCGGTGCATGGGTAGGGCGGCGCCTTCGCGTCTATCCCCCCCATAACGATCCTCGCGAACCCCTTGCGCGCGACGACACCGGATGTGTATGGACACTCGCCTCACCCACCACCGTGTCGAGGGCTGGCGGGGAGACACTCGACATGGAAGCCATGTTGAAACAGTACGTCTTCGAGGAGTACTCGCAGCAGGCACAGGACGACCTTCGGTATCGAGAAAAGTGTGTCCATGGAACTTACATGCCCTCACCGGAGCTGCACTGTCATTCCTCCGACGACGAGGTGGATGACTAGGAGTGCGATGGCATGTCGTACCAAAAACAACGTATGACGTGGTGAATAGCCGACGCCATAGTACAAGCATTCGAAGGCTGTTTCAACCGTCTCGAACCTCCGAACCACTGTACTGTGTAGTAACTTGTCCCGCACGGCGTTTTTACTTTTTTGGGGAAACTGTACCAGTTGAGCACTGGATCTCATGCTGAGGTTGTCAGGAAGCACAAGAATACTGTACCAATCCAAAGGAGAAACCATGGACTTGCAAATCGCCTCCGACCTCATGCAGCTGTGTTCCACTCGCGAGTACGGACTACATCACATTCGCAAGGCGCTGTCCAAGGGATACAGCACCAATACTATCTTGCCCGACGACACGTCGTATCTCCTCCTTCTTTTCCTGGAGCAGGAGTTCCCGTGGAAATTGTCCACGGATGCAGAAGACATGAAGCAGATATTGCACGACACGGACGCGACACGTTTCGCAATGGCGATGGTCCAACGCGGCGTGCACGATATCAAGGTGGTCGCGCGCATCTTCACCAACCTGATGTGCATTCCCGACCTGGACCCGCGCACCTCGCATGTCCTATGCAACATTCTCCACCTCATTGATGTGGATGCATTGGTCGACTGTCTGTTTTCCACAACGAGTACGGGAACGACCGACGTCAAGCATCGCCTTTGTGCTGCGACGACCGTGTCCAAACGCACACGCCTGCGCACGTGTCGCAATGCCATTCAGCTGCTCCGTGACGCGAAATTTGCAGGGGGTGTGCACTAGACGGCATTGGTGTCACCGTGACATGAGAGGAAAAAAATCAGTACGCGTTATGGTATTTTACTTTCCCCTGGGAGACTTAGGTCTCTTCAAACCGATTTCCACCCTCGAATCCCTGGATCCGACCACAGAGCGCGTATTGAGGGAGGCGACGGATGCGGTGTCCATCATTTCGAAATCATGGCGACTTACCTCGGATTGCGTGTCATCCATGAGTTCGGGTTTGTATCGTCGCACCGCGTCGTCGTCTGCAGCGCGGCGCTGATCACGGATGTCGTCCGCGCGACGACGTGACGTCGACGATGCCGTTGAAATGTACGACGATGGAGGTGGGGGTGCTGCGGAACGACGGTCTTCCTGCGATGGAGGTGGGGGTACTGCGGAACGACGGTATTCCTGTGATGGAGGTGGGAGTGCTGCGGGACGACGGTCTTCCTGAGTGGGTGCTGCGGGACGACGGTCTTCCTGTGACGGGGATGATGGTCGGTGGCGCGAAGATGCCTTGGAAACGTACGATGCCGGAGGGGAGGGTGCCATAGTACGATGATCGTCCTGCGAAGGGTACAACGACGAATGATCTCCCTGTTTCTTAGATTCCATACCGTGATACTCACGTCGGTGCACGGGGGAGGGAGGGTGCTCGTTCTCCACATCCTCTCTCGCCTCCATCCGTTGCGAGGGAGGGTGGTGCCCAACGTCTTCCTCAACGGCCCGTGACGCGACTGAATGAGGAACGTTGATTTGTGAAATGGAGTCGAATGGAGAAATTTCGGGTTCCTCACTCTCGAGAACGACGTCGTTCTTCTGCAATTGAGACGGGGCGCGCACCACCGATACCTCCGACGGAGGGTCGTTACGAGTGGTACCGCGCGATACCGTCGACTCTAGCTCCACGCGCACACTGTCTGCATTAACGAGAGAGTAGAACGCCTGGCGACACGCGTCCATGCACGTGATTCGCCTCTGCACCACGTCTCGCGTCGTGAAAAACTCTGCCGTCTGCAGGTGTTCGTGAAGTGCAACAGATTCTAGAAAGTGACGCACGAATTTGAGAAGATTGGGGCAGTTAATCACGGGACGGCGACTGCCACGATAGCGCTCCTCCACGTAGTGCACGAAACACATTTCGTACGTCTCGTCGATGTCTGGGCACGTTCTGCGCACAAAGTCAATGTCCTCATTGACAATGGCATCCGACCACACGTGTACCCGCTTCAACCCCGTCTGGTAGTAGGTCCCCTGTACATTGTTTTCGCACTTGGTGTACAATCCATGAAAGGCACGACGCGAAAGTGTGTCGCAAATGGACAGAAGACGCTGACCGGGTTCCGAGGAAAAGATGCCCGCCGATAGAATGTACCGGGAGGAGGACGACATGTTTACGTAGACACATCCGAAATTATTCCATTGTAGTTTGAACGTACTGCGATGACGTGAGTAATGACCGTGACGACCACAGCCATGAGCGCAGACAGGATGATCGACGGTGAGGTACCCCCACGCGGAATTACGAGGCACACACCCGAAAGATACGTGATCAGTGTTAGCGTCGCGAGTTGAAGCATCGCGAGTCTCGCGTCGGGCACAGTGATCGCGACGGGTGCGGGACCAAACTTCGCATCAAAGTTCTTGGACATCTGATCTCTCTTGACTCTTTTGTGTACCAAAAAAAGGGGACGAGATGGGCGACACAATGCAACTGGTGCTCGACGCGGGCAATCACGTGGTCGTGGAGGCCGTGCCGGGAGCTGGGAAAACGCACATCATCGTCGCACTCGCTCAGACGTTCGAGAGCAGCCTCATTCTGGCGTACAACAATGCATTGGCATCGGAAATCCAATCCCTCATCGATCCAGAACGCGTTCAGTGTTTTACTTTCCACTCGCTCTGTTCGCGTTGCATACGCGTCGTGCGCGACGACCTGCAACTGCTGCAAACGGTGGAGGCCGTCGAACGGGGAGAGATAGCCGTAGAGAGAGACGACGTCCCTCCTGCGCGCGCACTCTTCATCGACGAGGCACAGGACGTTCGTCCAATTTACATTCGACTTCTCAAGGTGCTCGGGATTATTCGAAGTGCGGAACGCATCTACGTCCTTGGTGACCGCAATCAACTCATTTACGACTACGACCCCAATTTCCCCGCCTGCCTCGACGTGTTGACGCGTCCAAACGTTCACGTTCGCAAGGGTGTGGCCTGGAATCGTGTCGTGGCCTCCGTGTCGCGCCGTCTTTCTCCTCCTGTGGCGTCCCTCGTGTCGGACCTCTTTGGCGTCACGATACGGAGTGCGGTGATGACGGATACTGGGGCTCCTCCTCCACTGGTGGAGGTGCGGACGCCGACGTCCATGTATCGCCTTGCGCAGGAGTTGTGCGATTTGAAGGAGGTTCCACACCTACTCCTTGTGGACCGACGGAAGCGGAATGGTCCACTACGGGCGCTCCTCAACGAGTGGTCGCGACAGGGCGTGCTCATGAATGTGCACCGCGAAACCGAACACAATGAAGGAGCGACCATGACGTGCGCAACGTACTGGTCCGCCAAGGGACTTCAGCACGATACGGTGGTGGTCATCGTTCCCGAACAGACGGCGCGCAATCCTCTATACGTGGCGCTCACTCGTACCCTCCGACGTCTCATCATTGTCATCGATCCAAAGGCACCTCACGCCGCAGTGTGTCAGGCAATCTTGCGCCATCTCAATGAGGTGAATGTCACGTCGCAACGTGCGGCGCGTGCGATTGCGGAAATGCGCAAACATGATCCCACCATCTCCTTGAGCGGACGCAAGGAGTACGGGAACACGACCACCGTACCGGAACACCATGTGGGAACAACCCGTGTCTCCACCCCCATGTCTCCCTTTCTCGACGATTCACACCTGCCCAGTGACATTGTCGTCGCAATGGCACTGGCGTGGACGGAACTGCGCGCCACGGGTGCATGTCGCCTTGTGGATGAGGTCCTGCAACCACTCGTCATCGAATGGAAACAGGATACGGCACTCCGTGCACATGGATACGTGGGGCGTCCCGTCTATTCCAAATTCAAGACGGAGGACATGCTCCTCTCCCCTGACCTGCGTTCTCTTCTTCGAGAGGCATACGATGCGCTTCGCGAGTCCGGAGACGAGTTGGACGAGTTTGGAATCCTCAACCTCTACGAGTTGGCATACGTGAAGCGGTCGTACGACGACGGGTTCGAGTGCGTCACACGGCAGCGAAGTACAGATCCCGTCATCACCCCCTTTGATCGTGAACGCATCGAATGGGTGCGGGGTGTGTTGTCGGAGGCGACGGAGTTCGACCTACCGACGCCGTACTCGACGTCGCATCGCGTGCACGCGCGTGCGGCGGTGCGCTCGTACCACGTGGTCGCGCAGTCGACGTCCGACGACCTCGCGCAGGTTGCGAAGCGCTGCGAACTGGGACGACCCTGTGTCCTCGTCGACGTGGAGGCGTGGTCGACGACGACGATCTCCCTCGTCGAGGACGCGTGAATGTGGGTCGAAGACGGAAGGCAATCTTCCAGCCAAGGTGGGGGGGTATGGTCGGACCTCCTCTGTGACGAAAGGCGGGGTGGTCCCGTGCTCGCACGACATGATTGCACGCGCGACACGTGGTGACGAGGGTGGTGGACGCGTAGCAAGGGAGGAGGCGGGGAAGGGGGTATCGCGTGACGTGCGCGGCGACGGACGTTTCGGATGTGACGTCGCAACTGCACTGCCAGCAGTGGGTGTCTCGTTGGAACCGGCGTCGCGCGGCGCGATGCAGTCCCGTCGTGCCTGTCTGGTGGACGTAAAGGGGCATGTACGTGTTTTGTGGGTTGCGTCCAATATTTTTCCAACTTGAAAACTGCATTGTGGGGTACCGTAACAATCGCATCGATCGTCGTCCAAACACACGGAACACTCCCAGAGTAGCATAGAGGGTGTTGTGGGATCCCAACGTATTCAAATAATCTATTGCGTTATTTACCCGCCACATTTTTACACATGAGAATCACACAAATGACCACATGCGCCCCGAGGAGACGACAATACACGTCGCACACCGACTCTACGACAAGCGTATACGCGGGGCACTCCACTACCACATCGCGGCGGTGTATGACCGAAACACGCTCCTGTGTTCCGCGATCAACATTCCCGGAATGCACGCCGAAATGTGTGTCCTGCGACGTCTCGAGCACTACGCGACGCGCCACCGTGTGAACTGGTCGCGCGTGTGCATCGTCGTGGTGCGATGGACGGCGTGCGCGTCCCTTCACATGTCCAAGCCGTGCGTGCACTGCATGCAGCGTCTCAAACGATCCGGAATCGGACGCGTGTGCTGGTCCAACGACGGAGGAACGTTTGACGAGTGCCGGACGTGCGATCTCGCTACGACGCACGTGTGCGGCGCTCGTCGCAGCAGACCTGCTTGAGAGCGCGCAACCACGTGTCGCAGTCCTTGGAGAACCTGCGTTTGTTTTTGTCGTACCCCATCGCCTCCATGTATTCCCGGGGAGGGTGCTTGAGGAAATCTGCCACCCGTCGACTGTAGCGCCGCAGCAGAAAAGAGCACTGAGGACAAATCATGTTGTTGGTACAGTTCCCGACTCGTGAAGTTTCACGTACGCGCTCTCATTGGACCGGTATTCGGGAGCGTCGGGAGTGAAGATGCGCGCGTCCCCACACTCGCGCGCCGCCTCGATGGAACGAAGAATCCATCCCTGCCAGTCGAGGCGGTCGTTCCACACGTCCTCCTGAAGGACACGAATCACACAGAGTCCCTGCTGAAGTGCCCATGTCTCCTTTTGAATATCGCGCTCGCAACCGCTGTCGGAGAAATATTTCAATGTGTTCCAGAAGTGTTGAGCGCCGTCCAACTCGAGAAGTACCCCGAAACCATCTGAAAACGCAAGGTGAAAATCAAAGTGCGTGTGTCGGCCACATGTTGTCTTGGGACCGCGATGCTGTGTGGATACGGTTGCACTCGGAAGGCGCGCTTGCAACCATGTCAGCAGGATGCCCTCGGTCTTGTTGTGACACATGCATCCTATTCCCTGGCCCTGTTGTAATGCACACAACTGAGTGCTGACCGTAACATGCTGACACGTATGACAACGAAGACGAGGACGCCAATGTGCCCCTGTGCATTGCTGTTCCCATTCGTTTTCGTCAGTGCATACATCGAAACCCTTTTCAGCACCGATAGATACAAATTTACATCGATGGAACCGAAGATGACGCTCGCGTTTGAATCCATCGTGTGCGCATTTGCAGTTCATACTTTGACCTTGGTCCAAATTGTTGACGGATGCAGTATCGTGTATTTCTCCACATGATATACACTGCAAACGAGGACACCATGTGAGGCCATGACACGAACTCAACCATTCCTGTTCCAATGTCAGTACCTTGTACGGTCGTGAATGTTTCATTCCCCGTTGTACAATTTTATTCCGTTTCCATTTCCATGTGTCACGTCGTGATTCGGCGCACCTTCGATATGTACAACTACATCGAGGTAGTTTTCCTTGACTCAATGACTCGATACATCCCGAATGTGTCTCGTCACAATTCGTATGTTTTATGTGCAATCGTCGTGTCGTTGTCGTATGCCGATTTCTGTAGTATTTGTTATCTATATCCGTATTGTCCTTGAGGAGTAACACCCATGCATCTGCATTCATTTGTTGGTCGGTAATGTTGTCCCATACCACGTACTCGTCATTTGCGCCAATACAGGAAAGGATGATCAACATTCTCGCGAACCCCTGCGCGGTCTTCCAGTCGACACGTCCATTGAACACAGGCAATAGTCGCTCCAATTCCGTCTTCGTCCGCTTGACGCGGAAGCGTTGTCCATCGTCCACGTCTTCGACCATGTCGTCCGCCGTGCGTTTGAGACGCCGGCGCGCGTCGAGAGGGTACCCCTCCGTGTCGCACTTGAGGCACGGAGCGTCCCCGTCAAGGCACCGACCGTCGGCGTGTCGGCAGCACCGCATGAGAGAGAGTCGTTGCGTTGGTACACACACACATGAGTCGCCCATTCTGATCACTATGGATACTACGGGTCTACTGCAAAATTACTGCATCTGAATGTCTCTCACTCGAGCTCGTGCACAGGCGAGTCCGACTCCGTTGCGTACGACTCGATCCACGCACGACGCGCGCCGCCGTCGTACTTCATCGTGTGGAACCACTTCTTCACCGCGTCGCACGACGCGAGCGTGGAATCGAGGCGCCACGCGCACACGGCGATGGCGGCAATGGTGGTGGAGTCGTAGGTGCCCAGGTACAGATTCTTGGAGCCATTCTTGACATGCACCTTGTATTTGTCTCCCGATTGACACTTGTACACTCCCTTGTACGCCGACTGCCCGTCCTCCTCGATCATGCGATCGATGCGCAACTTGTCCAAATGCGGCGCAAGGTGCATCTTCAAATCGGGATGAATATCCGGGTCGGCGAACCTGTACATCTTCTTCACATGGACGTGTTCCTCGTCCTCGCAGTACGACGACACCAGGGTGCGTACTCGCTTCACATACACATCCATTCGCGCATTCTGAAGCTGCGGGACACCGTCAGCGACAGCCGTGACGGCGTCCTCGACCTGGGAATGATTGCGCCGCTCGTGATCCTTGATGCGTGCAGAGCGGTACGTGTTGTCGGCGCGTGAATCTCCGAGTTGGTGCGCGTTGAATTCGATGAGTCCATCGCAGTCAGGGCACTGTACCGTAACAACGAGCTGTGCCTTGTCCGCCTTTTGCGGGTGTACAGATGGGGCGGGTGCCTTGACGACGATGTGATCATGCGAGACACCGTCAACGGCGGTCGTGACGGCGTCTCCGACCTGGGGATGTTTGGCGCCCGGTATGTCGTCCTGTACAGTGTTGTCCTTGTCCTGTGTTTCGACTGCATTGCCCACCTTGACCATAAAGGATACGACCTCGCGTGCCGCCTCAATGGGAGTCGAATAAAACTTCCCCTTGAAGTACGGGCGGGCAATCTTGCGCATGTTCTCCGGTACCGGGTCGATGCATGCGTAATAGATGTTGTTTCCGTGATGAGGGCGGTTGTCCATGAGGACGAAGGTGAACCCACTCCGTGCACGATCGCTACGGAGCGATTGTATTGCATCGCGTTCCGACATGGCGAACACCTTCTCGGCGCGCACGAGGACCGATGGCGGCCAGTACTGAATGCAGGTAGCGACATGGTCGTCGTCAGGAACCGTCGTCTCATGCGTCGCCGCCGACGGAGAGGTCACATCGTGCGGCACGAGGTACGGAACGCCGCGAAACGTCTTCATGATGTGGGAGGAGACCTCGTGCAACTTGTCGATGGTCGTGTTCATGCGGTACGAGATCGTGTCCATGGGAACGATGCGAACTTTGTCGGCGTCGAACCCGATCATGGGCATGTGTGCGTCGGGAACAATCACGACGCCGTCCTTGCCGTCCACGACCACCGGGGTGCCCTCCTGCAGGTGCATCACCGCGGGGTCGACGGCCTCCTTGCGCATCTTCACGATTCCGTCCTGGAACGGGTGCACACGAAAGTTCTCCAGGACGAGGTACTGCGTACCCAGGGTCTCGCACGTCACGGCGTTCCACACTCCCTCGTTGGCGATCTCGATCGTAAGCATCGGCATGGCTGTCTCTCCTTTCTTTCTGGTTGGTACGTGTCACGACCCTCTTTCGTGTTGGTACGCCGCGCGCGTCTAAACGTAACGGTACGAAAACATACCCTACTATGGTAAACTCGAATGTCCTTTGCGCTCTTCGTGTCGCGCAACAAGAAGCGTCCCGACGAACTGTGTCCCGGTTCGACGTTGTGTACCGAGTTTCTGCAAAATATAGACGAGCGCGAGGTGGAGGTGGTCGACTGCAACCGCGCCGACTTCAAGAAACCCGCATGGTTGAAAGGTACACCCACATTGTACGAATACGAGACGGAAAAGAAGTGGAATGGTCACCAGGCAGTGCGACGGCTGTACCACATGTCGCTACACTATGCGATGACACCACCTGCCAAGGGTGGAGGTGCACCCCCTCCGCGCGGTGCTCCTCCACGCGGCACACATCCACCCCACCCCCCTCCACGCGCACAGGCCCCCACTGCAGAGAGCGACGGCGGAGACGCGGTGGACGACTCTATTTGGTCGAGTCAAATCCCAACCGACACGGAGGATCCACAGGATTTGGAGGCGCGTTCGAACCGCAAAATGAACGCCGACGATCTGCAACAGGCAATGTCGCAACGTGTGATGACCAATGCCATGAACGCCAATGGAGATAAGCCTCATACCGTGAACGCACCCCCTCCTCCACCCCCTGCGCTCAGCGATTGACAGTTCACATCGTGAGACGAGTACACGCGTCATCATACTATCGACACAAGTAAAGGACTCGAAGTGCGGTCGTGGTGAGTGAAACGTAGGATACTGCCGTGACAGTTCTATGAGTCGGTCTCATCCTGGATATTTTTTGTCCGTCATGGAAACCCGATGGTGCGCCTCCTGTATGCAAACGACACGGAACACATTCCAGCCATCGACATTTTCCTGAATCCTTTCTTTTGGTTAATACGTTCTGTTGTGCCAACGGGAAGGCAGGTACACAGTTACGCGTACCAATCAAGGGAAAACAAAACGAAGAAAAGGAGTCCGAAGAATAGTAAGACGTAAGGAAAGGCGTTATACTCCAAATCGCAGGAAGAATGGCTCGTACACCGAGTGATGTGTCAGAACGATACGCCTTCAAGTGCATGGGTCTCGGCGATCCCAAAGTCCCCGAGGAGGAGCTCATTCGAAGGTTCAGAGGCATGCGAGTACCAGAGGGCATCTTTGTAAACGACAGGGATGAGTGTGTATCGGTCGAGGTGAAGCGCATCATTGGCAACACACTTCCATCGATGGCAGGCGGTCGGCGCCACATCAAGAGGAGCGTACGAGGCCGGGAGCATATCATATGGCCCTGGACCTCATCAGTCGAGAATGCGCTCTCGAAGCTGCGCCTCGAAATTGCAAAGACGTACGACATCAAGGTACATCACGCCGTCTTCCTAATTCCATACTCTCTTCCGGAGCGAAGCCGTCGGCGTGTGATCGAACATATCACAACGGTCGCGACTCGGCATTTACAAACCTATGATACCAGCACCAAGGTGGTCTACCACATTTTTCAGAGTGATGAAACGATCTTTGATCGTCTTTCAAACACGTAGTGGCCTGATTATGAGAGTTTAGTGCCACTAAACCCCGTGAGAGAATGCGTATTACCTCGGTGAGGAAGTGGACACAACCCTGTCAACTGCGCTCGGTTGTAAAAGAGTTGTTTCCACACATTCGTATCGTCCCATTCGATGACACGCCTTTGTTGGTCGTAGACGGCATGGTAGACAACCCTTTGTTTTCCCGCTTTGCGGCTAAAGTCCACGAGGAGCATGTGACGAGGTCCTTCTATTTCGCATACTCGAAGAGTGGCTCGCCAGTATCGATGAGTTAGCGTAGTTGCTTCCGGATCGTATTCGATACCCTTTGGAACCGTAGTTTCATCATCGCGTCCGTACACGCCGTGTATCGTATACGTGTCTCTACCCGTCTGGACGATGCGGCGCAAACAGCCGCCATGCCATGGGTCAAAGAACAACCCTGCTACCATTTGCTAATGGCGGCTATTATTTCACCCCGACCATGTACAGATAATACTCTCACACGTTTTCACATTTCAGCATACCGAAACCACGCGCTCTCCCATGGAGTTAAAATCGTCGAAGACGGTATGTAATGTTTCTTGGTAACGCGTGCAAGTTGGAGAACCTTATTCCGACACATTGGTACCAATACAAAGGAGACGAATGTCGATGTCGATCATGTCTGAGGAGAAGCGTCTGCGGCGCAAAGAGTTGCGCCGCCGTCCCAAGATGATGGCGTGGGCGCGCGCATTGGGCCTGCTCATGGAGGACGACCTTGGGTGGACGCTAGTCGTCTCGCGCAAGCCGACACGTGCGATGTGGGGTGACTAGTCGTGCCCTTGTCACATCGGTGAATAAAGTACGGAGAGACAATCGCATCACATCTAGAACACGAGAGGGATGGCATCCCCCTGTTCTTCAGATTTTGGGTGCGTAGGCGCTCCACCTCCTCACGTTGTGTCTTTACTCGGTGGCATTCACAACACAACGCGTGACAGTTGGTTTCGTAGTCGTCCTCTCCTCCGCGGTGAAGTGGTATGATGTGGTCTACCTCAAAGGTCGCGGTGAGGAGTGTGTTGCAGTACACACAGATCCATTTCTGACGTGCCGCGACGATACGCTTTTCGTGAGCAGTGATTCGGCGCCGTGGAGGCATGTGTAGGTTGTTATAATTCGACATGGTAAAGATTGATGAGAAAAAAAATCATGTCGAATTCTACAAACCCACACGACGCACTTATGCTACCATTCATTTTATTCCTGTGTTCCCTGGCGAGCGTCGCATCTAGCGAGGTCGCGTCGCCGCCTTCCTCTCCACCCTCCTCGTCCACTATGATACTGGAAACTTGGGAACTCGCACTCATCATCGGCTGCGGTACTCTTGCCCTGCTCATGTGTGCGTACTCGGTGTACATTATCATGCGTCGGCGACGTGTCTCGAAACCACTAACGAGGATCGTTGTACAGATGGAGGAGGGACGCGGTAAGACTGTATCCAAGACATCACCGACGAAGAAGGGTGTTAAAAAGGAGTCGGAGGAGGCAAGACCGGATACGAAGACCGTTGTCACCAAGGATTCGAAGCTGGGCGCAAAGACGGAGATGAAAAAGGATACGAAGGCTGTTGTCACCAAGGATTCGAAGCTGGGCGCAAAGATGGAGATGAAGAAGGACACGAAGGCCGTTGTCACCAAGGATTCGAAGCTGGGCGCAAAGATGGATATGAAGAAGGAGACGAAGGCCGTTGTCACCAAGGATCCCAAGCCCGCACCGAAAATGGAGAATGAGTCCAGTGCCGGTGTCATTGCAGTGAAGATCCAGCCCAATAACTTTGCTGTGGCGTGTCCAGGGGGGGGAAAGGCGTGCATCGGGTCGCGAAAGGAGGGTGTCAGAACGATCCAACAACCGAATAGATTACCCGCTCCCAGAATACGTCGCGACAGTGCTCCGCCGAGAATTGTAGGCGGTCGTAACAAAGTACCACGTGTCTGAAAAAAATGCACACCACTGGTCAACGTAAGAAATGAGTGATGGAGAGTCCTTTGTCGACGCTCGTCTGTACATTACCATCCGCCCGACTCTCGAGTACCGCATCATAGAGGTCGGTCAAAACGTCATGTCTCAAATGGTAGGAGACGACGACGGGAAATCCATGGAGTTCACCAATGTGACGGGAAATGGGGTACAGGCGGAGAGTGTCTCGTCGTTCACCTCTATCACGGACCTAGACTCGTTGTGTAGCCTGAGTATGTCGGTTTGCTCTATGACCGAGGA
>TARA_B110001452_G_scaffold17140_1_pt1 | contig 14354 bp, 11 predicted proteins | sample TARA_B110001452 | Tara Oceans TARA_B110001452 (sample SAMEA4396971) | marine metagenome | biome: Polar Biome; feature: [DCM] deep chlorophyll maximum layer (ENVO:01000326); material: water (ENVO:00002006), including particulate matter (ENVO:01000060) such as... | depth 25 m
AATGATTGACTGTTGGCATCTGGCGCAGCGCCACGAGCTGCCCGCATGCTAAATTGGAACGTTAGATGATGCTTTTGGTCAATAATAGATGTGCTACTTAAAACGCGACCCTAACAATACTAGTATCAATCTACAAAAGAGGCTTAATTGACCTGATGAAGAAGAATACAATAATTGATTTGCATGCACATATAGTCATTCCAGAAAGTATGGGGAAGGCCGGCAGCTATGGCCCTGAAATGGGTGTCGAGTCCAATGGGGTTGGCTTTTTCCCCTTCGGCGGATACAGCATGAAACGTCTGCGTTGATATTTAAATAACACCAGTGATGGTTTGATTATTCTAATAATAATGACTCTGAGAGGTAACAAGGATGGTACTGTCTGGAGATAACATCGCCGCGGTGTGTGCGGTTATATTTGGCTTGGCTTGGTTTGGGTTTTGGATGGATACGCAGGCAATTGGGCGTAAAACATCCGGCGTAGTATGGGTTCTCGTTCTTGGGATGTTGCTATCCAACTTCAAGATTATTCCATTTTCTAGTCCAGTTTATAACTTTGTTGGCGGCACACTCGTGCCATTGGCAATACCTTTATTGCTGTTTAAAAGCGACCTGCGGCGGATTTTTAAAGAAAGTGGTCGGGTTATGCTTATATTTCTCCTGGCAAGTTTTGGCACAATTGCCGGGGCTGTACTGGGTTTTTTCATATTTGATCTAGGTGATGTTGGTCCAAAGGTGGCGGGCGTCTACAGTGGCGGTTACATTGGCGGGATGGTCAATTTCTTGGCGGTTTCACAAGTTGTAGAAATGACCACCGATGAGTTTAGTGCCGCTGTTAGTGCGAGTAGCATTGTCAGCATTATTGCCTTGATGATATTGCTGGCGCTGCCGGTAATGGGCTTCATGCTTCGCTTCTTTTCCGCTGACAAAACCAGCGCAGATAAAAAAACCGACATTCACGCTCTGGAAGTGGATCAAAGTAGCTCGTTTAAACTGACGCATTTAACGGGCGCCATCGCTCTGAGCTTTGCGATATGTTCGACTTCCGCCTGGCTGTCAAACCTGTGGGGTTTTGGGCAATACAACTTTCTGTTTATTACGCTTATGACCTTAGCGATAGCAAACCTGTGCCCAACCTTATTAGGGAAAATTGAGGGAGAATTCGATACTGGCTTACTGTTGATGTATCTATTTTTCGCAATAGTCGGCGCTGGAACCGATATGTCCCAGTTTGCTGGGGCCGCGTTCGTATTGTTTTTTTATGGTTTGTTTATCATTGGCGTGCACCTATTAATCACCTTTATTCTAGCGAAACTGTTTCGGTTCGATTTGGAGGAAACCGTCGTCGCGTCGGCTGCTGCACTAGTGGGCCCTGCCGTAACGGCTGCTTTAGCAACGTCTCGGGGTTGGAAGCACCTAGTAACCCCGGGTATTATGTGTGGCATCTTTGGTTATGCCATTGCCTCGTTTATTGGTGTTGCTATCGTAAAAATCCTGTCATAAGTTATTCTTCTTTTCGAGCGCCTGCTCATTACACGCCAGCTTATTCAGTACAACTAACCCGGCGCGTAATGGGCTGAATAGGCGCTGTGCGCGTGGCCTCCTTGATCTCTTCATTTCCTCTTATAGTTATATAGAGTCGCTTCGTAACTCCATCATATTTTAAAGCTTGGCTCATTTATTTCTGAGCTATATTAATGGGATAAATGGGCTGCGATACGCATCAATAAGTGTGTCCTTTATATTGCATTGTTTGATTATCAGCCAAAATTGCCTATAGTTAATGATAAATACCGCCATTTACAGCGTAAAGTCGTAAAAACACTCCATTAAGTTCATTAATAATTATTTGAATATTTTAATTAAGGGTATTATACTTTGATTTACGGTTAAGGTTAGTTGTTGTGGAGGTGCGTTTTGCTGGTCGCCCTGAGTAGGGAATTGTCTTCAATAATTAAAAGAGTGAGAGAGCAAATGAAAAACCAAAAGATATTAGTTATTAAGGGCTTGGCTTTAGCTGTTGCAGCGGCGCTGTCCGCTGGGTCGGCTCAAGCACAATCCGATGATGAAGATTGGTTTAGGCTTGAAGAGATTGTGGTGACAGCTCAGCGCCGAGAGCAGTCTTTGCAGGAAGTTCCGATTAGTGTAACGGCCTTCTCGGCAGAAGCTATTGAGCGCAGTAATATTGGTGAGGCTCGGGACTATTTGTCAGCATCGCCAAATGTCGGTTTTAGTGATGATGGGGGTTCAGGTAGTCGCAGCGTCAACATCAGTATTCGTGGTGTGAGTAATGTAGGTCTTGGCGAGGTGAGTACTGCGAGCTCTATAGGTTTTTACATTGACGAGCTAAACGTGGGTAGTGTTTCTAACGGCACCATTAATCCGCAGTTGCAGGACATGGAGCGCATCGAAGTATTGCGCGGGCCGCAGGGTACGTATTTTGGTCGCAACTCACTCGGCGGTGCGCTCAATATCAGTACCAAATTGCCGGATGATGTGTTTTATGCAGAGGCAAGCGTGAACGCTGGCAATTTTTCCACTCGCGGCGCTGAAAGTATAGTGAATTTGCCTGTGTCAGATAAGTTTATGATTCGTGCCGTTTATGCGTATGAAGAATCTGACGGTACAGTTGAAAACGTTTACGCAGGCGGCAGTGATCTGGGGTATGAGCACAGCTCGGGTCGAATTGCCGTTCGCGCTTTACCGACGGATCGGCTGACGGTGGATTTTTCAGCCACCTTTACCGACGAAGATGAGGGCGGCGATATGAATGTGCCGACGGGTATTTTGAATCAGGATACGCAAAGCATCTTTGGGGCAGGGTTTGTAGCCATTGATGAGCTGGGTTTTTATTCTGCGAATGATGATAAGGTATCTCATGATTTAATTGAAAAGAACCAAAACGAGTTCACCATTCTGAACTTGCGTGTGGGTTATGAGTTTGAGGGTTTTGAGTTTCGCTCTATTACTGGAGTGGTTGACAGTGAAACCGATCGCGCATTCGACCTTGACGGCTTGAGTTTAGATACTTTAAGGCGTTATAACAAATATGAGGGTCAGTCCTTTAGTCAGGAATTTCGTCTACAGACTATCGGAAGCAATGGCGTTGATTGGACGGTTGGGCTCTTCTACGCCGAGGATGAAATTGAACAGTTCAATTCAATTCAGGCGGGTGATGATGGCAGCTATACAAATCCGGTAACGGGTGAGGTGGTTGGTCTTTTGCCGCCAATTCCTGGTGGTTTTCGGATTAACGAAAACAATAGAGTTTTTGAAACAGAAAGCAGCGCGATTTTTGGAGAGGCTGTTTGGCATCTATCCGATCTTTGGGGGTTGACCGTAGGTGCTCGCTATACTCGCGACGACATTCATAATCGCGCTTTCGGTACCGTAGCGTTTGAAGGCGCTGTTGCAGATAGTATGGGTAGCGACTCGTTCACTAATTTCTCGCCTAAGTTGGTGTTGAAGTATTCGCCGTCTAACAATTTTAATGTTTATGGTTCTATTTCTCAGGGGTATAAGGCGGGTGGTGTAGATTTTCTTCGCTTTGGGGATATCACCAACTTTGAGGCAGAAGAGCTAACTAACTTTGAGGTCGGCTTCAAGTCAGAGTCTGAGGACGGCAGGCTTCGTGTTGCAGGTGCTATTTTCCTGCTAGATTGGACTGACCTGCAGGTTCAGTCAAACTTCTTGGCTGATCCAACGGATATCAGTTCGGCGGTTGAGCGTACTTTGAATGCGGCCGAGGCTTCGGCCAGGGGTGCCGAGTTGGAAGTGACGGCCTTGATTTTTGACGGCTTGGTTGCCAGTTTCGCGGTAGGTTATCTGGATGCAGAATTTGATGACTTCGACAATGCATTGATTAAGGGTAATTCAACAGTTGTCGATTTGTCTGGGCAAGCTTTGCCCTTGACTCCTGATGTCACCCTGAGTGCTTCACTCGAATATAACATTCCAATGGGTGATTCCGGCTTTGAAGGTTTTGTTCTGGGTGAGTGGACATATCGCAGCGAAACCCTAAGTAATCTAGAGGCTATTGCGTCTGATGCAGGCTTGTTGTCGCTGCCAGATTTCCCCTACCAGCTTGATGCCTACCATGTTGTAAATCTTCGCGCCGGTATTGAGAGCGAGAAAATTCGTATCAATGCTTTTGTAGAAAATGCGTTAGATGAAAATTACATCACGGGTACCGGTGATGGTTTTGGTCTTGCTGGGATTAAGGTTAAACCACACCCCTTAGAATATGGTGTGAAGCTCACATATATTTTCTGATTGCCTCTGTGAGGCCCTGCTTGGCAGACGGTCTTTTTGACCGCCTGCCTTTTTTATTTTAGTGGAGGCAAAAATGATCAGAAAGCGCGTGCTAGTTACGGGTTGTAGTGGGGGGCTCGGCGCTGAGATCGTTCGTCATGAGTCGCAGAGGGCGGCGGCCATGGTCGATTGGTCGGGCGTCGCTCGCTGGCTTAATGCTCATTGATTGTCTTTGAAGTGGGAGCGATTGGTTTGCAGCATCTCCTGGGTAAGTTGGTTGGCTTCTTTGGATCTACCGGAGGCAATGGCCCAGGCAATTTTGTGGTGGCGCTCAAGGTCTTCTTTGTTGATTGACTGTGATTGTTCCTTGCCTAATTTCACGTGCGCTCGTAGGTATGTAGAGATCGCGTAGCGAAAGTGGCTTAGTACGCGATTGTGGGAAGCTTTAAGAACGGCTGTGTGAAAGCGAATGTCGGCCTCCAGGTGCTCTTCTTCATCGGCTGCAGAGTTGGCCATGTCTTCGTAGGCTGCCAGAATTTCAGCTAGATCGGCCTTGGTGGCGCGTTCGGCGGCCAACTCGGCCGCTCTTGGTTCAATGATTTGGCGAAGTTCGATCAGGTCTAGCAGGAATTCGGGGGAGGCGGTTTCTGGGTCGGCATGCCATCTAAGTACGTCCGGGTCCAGCATATTCCAGTCGCTCATTAGGCGAATTTTGGTGCCGCTGCGAGGTGCAGTGGAAATCAAACCTTTGCCGGTCAGTACTTTAACAGCTTCCCGAAGAGCGTTGCGCCCAACGCCTAGGCTTAGGGCCAGTTCTTGCTCGATAGCCAATGTGCTGCCTTGCGGGTATGTGCCGTTTGCTATGCCTTGCCCGAGCGTGTCGACGGCGGCGATGACTTGTCCGCGGGCGATCTTGGGTGCTTTGGTGGCGGTTGGGCTGGTGTCTTGAGGCATGGAGGCGTCCATTTATTGTTGTCACCCCTATTTTACATTGAAGTGATTTTTCTTGCCAGTCGATTCAATTAATGGGTTTAAATATTTTATTGATTTGTTAGAATTTAATGTTGTAGCTTGAAATATTCTTATAATACCCCTTTATCTGCTGATTTTTGTGCTTTATTTCGGGTTGGCCAGGTTTTTGTAATTCTAATAAAGGGTTTATAGCTTGTATGTATTGCCATTTAATGTGATTAATGATAATTTTCCATCATGGATTATGTATCGAATACAAACGGCGGTAGAGCCCCCAGAGGAAGTGAATGAATGTCTGGTTACGATATTATTATTGCAGGTGGCGGTCATAACGGATTGATATGCGCATCTCTATTAGTGAAAAATGGTTTGAAGGTGCTGGTTACAGAGCGCAACGAGTGGGCTGGTGGCGGTGTGATTACACGTGAATTGACTCTTCCGGGTTTTAAACACGACCCCTTTGGTTCGTCCCATGTATGGATTCACCTTAACCCAGACTTTCAAGAGCTCAAACCTGAGCTTGAAAAGCATGGGCTGAAATACATTTGGTCTGAAGATCACATTACTGGTCACCCTAACAAATATGAGGGCGATGGAATCATTGTCTACAAAGATGTAGACAAAACTTGTGACACTATTGCGGCCTACTCCAAGAAAGACGCCCGGCGTTACAGACAAATTTACGCAGAGTTTGGGGAAATCCAAGAGGGCGTCGTGAAAAGTATGTTCGCACCCCCCGCGCCTCCAAGTTACTTGTATCAAGGTTTAGAGAAAAACCCTGAAGGGCTCAAGCGCTTACGCGATTACCAGCTGAGCTCTCGGCAGTTCACTATGGAGAACTTTGAAAACGATCACGTTCGGGCCTTTATTTTGGGTTGGGCGATGGCGCCTCAAACTTTGCCGGATCAATTGGGAACAGCTGCAGGTTTCTACGTGATGATTCCCAGTATTCACTATTTTGGTCAGTCAATTCCCGAGGGCGGTAGCGGCATGTTGTCGGAGTCGATGTGCCGATACATTGAGGCCAATGGCAGTGCCGTGATGACCGGAGTGACTGTCGACAAATTCATCACGGAAAATGGCGCGTGTAGAGGTATTCGCCTCGATGACGGAACAGAGATTCTCGCTCGCAGAGGTGTTGTGAGCGCTCTGGACCCCCACCAAACCTACCTTAAAGGTTTTGAGGAAAAGGAGCTGCCTGTTGGTTTTCGGGACATGGTAAGCAATTTTAAATTTGGCGACATCACAATCGCTCGTGTTCATTATGCACTCGATGAAGCGCCATCTTTTAAGGGTGGTGCTGACATGGACAAGACTGCGTTTCAGCGCATTTTTGGTTCAATGGAAGACATCGACCGGCAATACCGGGAAATTGCCGCCGGACAAGCGCCAAGCGATCCGTTTTTATGGACGGCCGCCTGGACCCGAATGGACCCGAGCCGAGCTCCGGAAGGTAAGCATACTTTGATCATGGATACCTTTGTGCCTGTGGATCTCGCCAGCGGTGAGAACTGGGAAAACATAGGCGCTGATTATTGCCGCAATACTTTGTTGAAGCAGCTGCGTAACTACACCACCAATATGGATGATGACAACATATTAGCAGAGTATGTAGAAACAGGGCCGAGTTTGGCACGTGCGAACCTGTGTTTTAACCGGGGTGTGACAACTGGTGGTGAGCGTACCTTGGCTCAAATGGGCGCATTTAGACCATTCCCTAATTATTCTGATTATCGCGGTCCTGTGAGAAATTTTTACATGACCGGCCCGTCTTGCCACCCAGGCGGTGGCATCTGTGGAATGGGCACAGTAACGGCCAACGAAATTTTGCAGGACCTAGGATTGAAGAAAGAGGATGACGATTTCGATTTTTAATTGAACGACTCAACCTAGATGTTTATGACAAGTATTTCAAATAGGAATTATTATGGCACGCGAAAGAATTGAGCCTTACACGGCACTGATTATTCAACCCGAAGTTACGGTGGTCAACGACCGAGACGGCATTAAGTTAAACCTAGATCGAGTGAAAAACCTAATTCACTTTGGTGTTGGGTATCACTGGGAAATTCCCGTTCGCTTAGTGATTTTACCTGAGTACTTCTTGCAGGGTGTTGGTACGCCAGGCAAAGGTGAAAGCAAAATTGGCGATCAAATGAAGAAGGCCGTGACTATCCCCGGCCCAGAGATCGACGAACTGGGGGCTATAGCAAAAGAATACGGCCTGTACATCTGTGGCGGCGGTGTTGTTGAGCAGGTTCCAGAATTTCCTGACCGTTGGTTCAATACTAATTTTATCGTAGGCCCTGAGGGCAATGTGGTGCTGAAATATCACAAATGGCACATTAACGCATCTCTGGGTTTGGGTACCAGTCCTCACGATATATTTGATGATTACTGCAAACACTTTGGCGGCGGTATTAAAGACCTTTTTCCCGTAATTGACACTGAAATTGGTAAGTTGGGGACCATGACCTGCCACGATGGCTGCACGCCAGAGGTCTCGCGTGCTTTGGGTTACAACGGTGCTGAAATTATCTGCCACCCCGGTGCCATTCAAGAGGTGGAAGGTGTTTCCGAGCCTTGGGATTTTTGGAAGTTTACACGGCGTACCCGTGCACACGACAGCATGTGTTATTTGTTGGGCGCTAACTGGGGCAGTGTAAATTATGAGTACTACCCTAAAGCATTCTGCCCAGGGCATTCATTTGCGATTGATTACACAGGTATGTTATTGCGTGAGGCGCCATACCCTGCAGAGCAGGTATTGTCAGTTACCATTGATATTGAAGCTTTGCGTCATTACCGCACTCGAACCAATCACAACTGCTGGATAGACGTGCGTACAGAAGGGTTCTGCGAAATGTACACAAACTCAATTTATCCGCCAAACCGCTTCCCTAAGGGTAAGCCACCGACGGCCTTGGTTGAAAAAATATCAATCTGTAAGGAAGTGTTTGATGATTTGTATGCGCGCGGCCAATTTACGCCTCCCGCGGGAGTAGAGCCAGAAGATGTTTCCAAGATATTACAAAAACGAATTGACTATGCTCAGAAAACCGGGCGCTTGAAAAAAAGTTAGGAGGTTAAATGAAAGTGAAAAGCAAGCTGGCCGATATCGATTTTGAATTTGGTCACTTCGAATATAAGAAAGACCATTTGGTGATTCACAGTCATCCCGCTCAATCCATGCAAAGCAAGGTGTACGTGAGCCCGGATGACGTAGTCTCGGCCTTGGGGAAAATGTTGCGTGTGCCCATGGTATGGGTGTATTTGATCGGTTTTCCATTTTTCTTGATGCGATATCGAAAGCGTAATGTGCTGCGTAAAACGAAAAGTAATTAATTAGCAAGATTTTGAAAGATTTTATTAGTCTTATATAAATGAATTAAAACTGAGGTTCAGCAGGATGACTAAAATGACTGGCGGAGAAGCCATAATTAAGTCCCTCCGTGCCAACGGCGTTGATACCGTATTTGGCTTGCCCGGTGGGCAGTTAGATTATCTCTTTGATGCGATGTACAAAGAAGGGTCTGACTTGCGTTTGATTCATACTCGCCACGAGCAGGGTACAGCCTATATGGCCTATGGCTACGCAAAGTCTACCGGCAAGGTGGGTGTCTGCACTGTAGTGCCTGGACCTGGTTTGCTTAATGCCGCGGCTGCGTTGTGTACTGCTTGGTCTAACTATGCCCCAGTGCTCTGTATTTCTGGTCAGATCCCATCAACTGGAATTGGCAAAGGCTATGGAGACCTACACGAGATTGACGACCAGTTGGGAATGATTTCCCACATCACCAAATGGGCAGAGTCGATCGATCACCCTACGCTAGCACCCAGCCAAATTTGCGAAGCTTTTAAGCAATTGACTACAGGCTTTCCTAGACCTGTAGAGCTTGAGATGCCGATGGACATCATGGCAATGGAGTGTGAGGTTGAAGTTTTACCCGCCGTAAATAATTACCCTAAACCGGTCATTGATCACGAAATAATTGCCGAGGCTGTAGCGTTACTTTCCCAAGCGAAAAAACCCATGATTGTTGTGGGTTCGGGCGCACTTGAGGCTAGTGATGAAGTACTGGCCGTTGCAAAGGTGTTGCAGGCTCCTGTGATGGCATGCCGTAGCGGCAAGGGTATTGTGTCTTCAGAAAACTATCTGAGTGCAAACTTTCCAATGGGGCATCGTCTATGGGGTGAGGCAGACGCCGTGCTGGCTATTGGCACGCGTTTGAATTGGCCATTAACAATGTGGGGGAAGGACGATGACCTGAAAATTGTTCGAGTGGACATCGATCCCACGCAAATCCGTCGTATCTGTGATCCAGAAGTAGGCATCGTTGGTGATTCCGGCGCTGTGTTGGATGCAATTTTGGCTTCATTGAATGCTCAATCCCATCAAGCGACCAGTCGCGAGGCAGAGCTAACCGCGTTGAAGGAAAGTGTCCACAATGATATGCGCGAAAAAGTAGGCCCTCAAATGGCATATCTAGATGTTATTCGTGAAGAATTGCCAGACGACGGTATTTTTGTTGATGAAGTGACGCAGGTAGGCTTTGTTTCTTGGTACGGTTTTCCGGTCTACAAACCTCGCCAGCACATCAGTGCGGGATATCAAGGCACTTTAGGGTACGGCTATGCCACAGCTCTGGGCGTTATGGCCGGCAATATGGACAAGCGTGTTATTCAAGTGAGTGGCGACGGTGGTTTTATGTTTACCGTTCAAGAGTTGGCTACAGCGGTGCAATATCAATTGCCTTTGATCACGATAATTTTTAATGATCATCGATTTACTAATGTACAGCGTCAGCAAATAGAATGGTTTGATGGCCGGGTCATTTCCTCTGATTTACACAATCCCGATTTTGTCAAAATGGCCGAAAGCTTTGGCGCTGCCGGTTTCTCGGCAAGCGATCCAGAAAGCCTCAGAGTCGCCATTCAGGAGGCCTATAAAGAGAAGGGACCGTCGATCATTGAAGTTGAAATAACGGACTTCTTCCCCGCGCCTTGGCCTTTCCTGATGATGCCACAGAACCGTAAACAGGTCTGCAAGTAGGTAGATAGAAGGCTCTATCAATAGCGCCTTCTAGAAAGAACTACGTCACTGGAAGAGATTTAAACATGTCAAAATTACAAGCAGTACCGGGAGTTTTACAGCTCTCTCCTTATATTCAGGGGCAGAGTGTAATTGAAGGTGTAGATGACCCTATAAAACTGTCGAGTAATGAATCATCGCATGGGCCTTCGCCTGCGGCACTAGAGGCTTATCAACGAGCGGGTTCTCAGCTGAATCGATACCCCGATGGTTCTCAGGCGGCGCTTCGTCTAGCCATTGGGGAAACATTCGGCTTAGATCCCAGCCGAATTCTTTGCGGTAATGGCTCTGATGAACTTATTCAGATGATGGTGCGCGCCTACGTAAGCCAAGGTGATGAAGTACTGTTGAGTGAAAACGGTTTTATCATGAGCAACATTCATAGTGTTGCTCAGGGCGGTCAGTTAGTCATTGCACCAGAACGCAATTACTATGTTGATGTCGACGCTTTATTGGCGCGAGTAACCGAGAAAACTCGTTTCTGCACCATCGCCAATCCCAACAACCCAACTGGCACCTATATCAGTGGTGACGAGATACGTCGACTGCACGCAGGTTTACCTGAAAACTGTTTGTTGTTGATCGATGACGCCTATGCTGAATACGTTGAAAAAGATGATTATGAAGACGGTTCGGCTCTCGTCGACGAATTTGAAAATGTGGTAATGACACGCACTTTTTCAAAGATCTATGGTTTGCCTTCTCTGCGAATTGGCTGGGCGTACTGTCCGGCCTCTGTGGTGGGTGTTGTCGGTAGAATTCGTACCCCCTTTAATACCAATGGTCCTGCGTTAGCGGCCGCGGAAGCCGCGGTTAGAGATCAAGGCTTCGTGAAAGGTATTCGTAAGCACAACAATAAGTGGCTGAAGATAATTGCCGATACTGTTGAAGCAATGGGCATCAGTGTTGTCCCCAGCGTTGCAAATTTCTATCTCCTAAAATTTCCTGAAGCGGATGACAAGACCGGTTCGCAAGCCGCTGAATTTCTGAAGGGGCGCGGAATTATTCCAAGGCCAGCGGATGGTTCTGATCAATTTTTGAGAATTACTGTGGGATTGGATCATGAGAATCAGGCCGTATTAGATGCGCTGCTTGCTTACATGAACCAATAATATAGGTCGCGAACTATGAGCAGAAATTTTCAGGTCTCCTCGGGCGTACAGCAACGCTTGGATCGAGTTCAGCCCTTATTAATTGACGGCGAGTGGCTGATGGCGGAAGGGGGGGCACTGAGCGATGTCTATGGTCCCTCGTGTGGTTCGAGAATTACGCGGGCAACATCGGCTGGTGCGGGAGACACCGAGCTTGCGGTTGCGGCGGCGCGTCGCTCATTTGACAACGGTGTTTGGACTGGTTTGACGCCGGCGGCTCGAGGCAGAGTCCTGTGGAAGGTGGCCGATTTACTTGAGGAGCATGCGGACGAGATTGCCGAGCTAGAGATGCTCGATGCAGGAAAGTTTTTCAAGGCGGCGCAACAGGGCGAGGTGCCCCTTGCCGCAGAATGTTTCCGTTATTACGCGGGCTGGTGCACCAAAATCGAAGGCAGTACAAAACAGCTGTCTACGGTTCCAGGACAAGATTTTCATATTTACACACAGAGAGAGGCGGTGGGTGTTGCCGCACTCATTGTGCCTTGGAACGGCCCACTGGTGCAGGCGGCATGGAAAGTTGCTCCCGCTCTTGCCGCGGGATGCAGTTGTATTTTAAAACCAGCTGAAGAAACGCCGCTGTCTACCGTGCGTTTGGGTGAGATTTTATTAGAGGCTGGTGTTCCTGCAGGCGTGTTCAATCTACTTTTGGGGGATGGGCCCGGAGTAGGGCATGCACTTGCGGCCCACGCCAATGTCGACAAAATATCTTTCACGGGCTCAACGCGTGTAGGCAAAAGTATAGTAAGTGCCGCTCAGGGCAATCTCAAAAAGGTGTCTCTAGAACTGGGTGGAAAATCGCCTATTATTGTGTTCGATGACGCCAACATTGATGAGGCCATTGAGGGTGCCGCGCAAGCTATCTTTTCCAATGCAGGCCAGGTTTGCGTTGCGGGCTCACGCTTGTATGTGCAAGCGAGTGTGTACGATCGTGTGATATCTGGTGTGGCTGACATAGCTCGCAAGATGCGGGTGGGGGCATCCACTAACAGCAAACACGATATGGGGCCTCTAATTTCAGCGAAGCATCTGAAAAACGTCAGTAAAATGATCGACCAAGGGCTTGCTGAAGGTGGGGTGATTATTGCGGGTGGAAAGCGCTTGCAACAAGGTGGCGGCTATTTTATGGAGCCCACGGTGTTTTCCAATGTAGACCGTAACATGAGTCTGGTTAAGGAAGAAATTTTTGGCCCGGTGCTTGTCGCTATGCCATTTAACAATACTGAAGATGTTGTTTCGTTAGCGAATGATAGTATCTCTGGGCTAGCCGCCAGTGTCTGGACTCAAGATATCAGCAAAGCCCACAAAACCGCCGCGGCAATTCGAGCGGGCCTCTTATGGGTTAACTGCCACGGAATACCAGACATGGCCGTGCCATTTGGTGGGTATAAACAATCGGGGTGGGGTAGAGAGAATGGGTTTGAAGCATTGTTACAATATACAGAACTTAAATCCGTCATCGTAAAGTTGTAGAGGATATTGAAGTGAAAGAAACTTGGCGCTGGTTTGGGCCCTCCGACGGAGTTAGCCTTGAAAATGTAATTCAATCTGGAGCGTGCGGCGTGGTTACATCACTGCATCATATTGCTGTGGGTGAGGCCTGGCCTTTAGATGAAATACTAAAAAGAAAGAGTATCATTGAGGATCGATCTCTTGAATGGTCTGTCGTGGAAAGTGTCCCTGTACACAATGATATTAAAATCCACAGCGCGAATTACTTACAATACATTGAGGCTTATAAAGAAACGATTATCAATTTGGGTAAGGCGGGCATCACAACCGTTTGTTACAACTTCATGCCCGTAGTGGATTGGACCAGAACCAATTTGATGTACAAATTACCGAATGAAAGTTATGCCTTGCGGTTTTCTATGGAGGCCTTTGTTGCGTATGACATGTTTGTTCTACAACGAAAAAATTCAGAAGGTGATTACACAGAAGCGCAGATGAAGACCGCCAAAGATTACTTTGAAACTATGTCGCCAACTGAAATTTCACAATTGGAAAAGAATATTATTGCAGGTCTTCCCGGCGGGGCTGGAGTGTTTGATCGCGCGGGGATTGGCGAAGCAATAGAAAAATATAAAGATATTTCTGACGAAGAATTCCGTCAAAATTTGTTTTCTTTCCTGCAAGCGATTGTTCCCGTTGCTGAACAGAGCGGTGTCCGCTTGTGTATTCATCCCGATGATCCGCCATTTTCCTTATTTGGCTTGCCTCGAGTCGTTTCCACAGCCTCGGATGCCCGAGCTTTACTGGCAGCCGTAAGTAGCCGGGCCAACGGTTTAACTTTGTGCGCGGGGTCATACGGCGCGCGGGAAGACAATAAACTGGTGGATATGGTGAAGGAATTCGGGCCTTACATACACTTTGTTCATTTGCGCAACGTTAAACGAGAGGGAGACGGTTCGTTCTACGAGTCTGAACACTTGGACGGCGACAATGACATGCTTGGGCTGATAGAAGCCTTGCTGGACGAGGAGCAGCGACGTATTTTACTCGGCTACACGGATGTCAATATTCCAATGCGTCCGGATCATGGTCATCTGATGGCCCATGATATCGGTAAAGATACTAATCCTGGGTATTCATTGATGGGGCGAATGAAGGGTTTGGCTGAGTTGCGTGGCGTTATTCATGCCGTTGAAAAGATATCGCTGCGAGGTCGGTAAGGGATGCATACTCGAAACCGTTTTTGCGACTTGACAAAAAGTTCTGAATTGAGCTACTTAAAGTCTATAGAACCTGATGATTTTTCCGTCAAACTGAGTGTTGCGCAACGCGCGCGCATCTTGGCGCTTGCCGAATTTTTGGGTGTCAGACAAGAGCAGGTAGCTCAAGAATTACTAGACTGTGCTCTGGGTTATGCTCACAACGAATTCCTGTTGGCC
>TARA_B110001452_G_scaffold28725_1_pt1 | contig 14340 bp, 16 predicted proteins | sample TARA_B110001452 | Tara Oceans TARA_B110001452 (sample SAMEA4396971) | marine metagenome | biome: Polar Biome; feature: [DCM] deep chlorophyll maximum layer (ENVO:01000326); material: water (ENVO:00002006), including particulate matter (ENVO:01000060) such as... | depth 25 m
TTTAAGTAAAATATTTGAAATTCATCATAAACATAAAAAAGACTACCCATCAGGAACAGCTTTAATGCTTGGAAAAGGCATTGCTGATGGAAAGAACAAAAATTTATATAATCTAATAGGTAAAAAATTTTTAAACAAAAAATCATTTCCTTTTGGGAAAAAAATTAATTTTAATTCTTTGAGAAAAGGTAAGATTATTGGAGAACATGAGGTTACTTTTTCAAGTGGAAAAGAAATAATAACTTTAAACCATGAAGCATTTGATAGAACTTTATATTCAGATGGTGCTTTAACTGCAGCAAAATGGCTTACCAATAAAAGAGCTGGACTTTATTCAATGAGAGATCTATTGAATTTTAAATAATGCATGAAAAAGAGAAAGCAAAAAAGATATTAAAAATATTAAATAAAATTTATCCCACCACACCTATTCCTTTAAAGCACAGAAATAAATTTACTCTTTTAACTTCTGTTCTTTTATCGGCACAATGTACAGATCTAAATGTTAACAACGTAACAAAATATATATATCCAAAATACAACAAACCTGAACACTTTGTTAAATTAGGAAGGAAAAAAATTGAAAGACTAATAAAAAGTATTGGTATCTTTAGAATTAAGGCAAAAAGCATCTATTTAATGTCTAAACAACTTTTAGAAAAGCATAATGGAAGTGTACCTAAAACATTTGAAGAGCTAGAAAAACTACCTGGCGTGGGCCACAAAACTGCTAGTGTGGTTATGTCTCAAGGTTTCGGATTGCCTGCTTTTGCAATAGATACACATATCCATCGTTTAGCTCAAAGATGGGGATTAACAAATGGAAAAAATGTTACACAAACTGAAAAAGATTTGAAGAGAATTTTTCCCAAGAAAACGTGGAGTAAACTTCATCTACAAATAATTTATTATGGAAGAGAATATTGCCAGGCCAGAAGTTGCTATGGTTTAACTTGTAAAATTTGTACTACTTGTTATCCTAATCGTAAAAATCCAATTAATATAAAAAAAGCTTGATATGAAAATTCTAGGTATCGGAAATGCGATAGTTGATGTTATTTGTAAAGTTGAGGATAAGTACTTATTAGAAAATAGATTAACAAAAAGTACCATGAAACTTGTTGATGAAATTGAGTTCAAAAAATTACTATCGTCTCTAAAAATTGAAAATACTGTTTCTGGAGGATCTGTTGCCAACTCTATTGTTGGCTTATCTCAATTAGGAAATAAGGTTGGATTCATTGGTAAAGTTAGTGATGATGACTTAGGTCACAAATATGAGAATGGGTTAAAAAAAGAAAATGTTGAATATTTCTACAAGAAAAAAAAAGAAACTCTTCCAACCGGAACTTGCTTGATATTAATTACTCCTGACTCAGAAAGAACAATGTGTACATTTTTAGGAACCTCTGGAAAAATTAATAAAAATGATGTCGATATACTATCAGTGAAGCAAAGCGAAATAACTTTACTAGAGGGGTATTTATGGGATGAAGGTGAGCCTAAATCAGCCTTTGATAAAGCAATTGAAAATTCAAATAAAATAGCGATGTCACTGTCCGATTTATTCTGTGTTGAAAGACATAAGAAACATTTTTTAGATTTAGTTAAAAATAAAATTGATATTACTTTTGCTAATGAACAAGAAATTACTTCATTAATTAACGCTAAAAACTTTGATGATGTTATTTCATTTGGAAAAGAAAATCGCAAAGTGCTTGTGATCACTCGAGGAGAAAATGGAAGTGTTGCAATCAATAAAGAAGAGGTAGTTGAATGTGAAAGTAAAAAAAATCTTAAAATATTAGACTTAACAGGAGCTGGTGATTTATTTGCAGCAGGTTACCTTCATGGTTACATTAATAATTTATCAGTGAATGAAAGTCTTAAAAGTGGCACTGAAATGTCATCAAAAATAATTCAACAAATAGGGGCTAGACTTATTTAGCTTTTTTTCTTTTATAACTACCCTTGCCTTTTTTAGGTTTTACAACTCTTTGCCTAAATTTAAGATTTTTTAAAGACTTTGCTATAAAATTTTTTTTATTCAATAAAATATCCTTCATCACTACTAATGATTAAATTTTTATCGCCAAACTTGTCACTTATTTTTTTTCTTAATCTATAAATATGGGTTTCAACTGTATGTGTTTCTAAATCTGAAGCATATCCCCATATATTCTTTTGTAACTCTAAAACACTGTGTTTAACTTTTTTTTTATCTAAATATAATATAATTTCAATTTCTTTCTCAGTTAATTTTAAATTAATTTCTTTTTTAGAAATAAATTTTGAATTTAAATTCAAAATGTAGTCTTTAATATTAATTTTGGATTGAAGATTAAATTTTAATTTTATCAGGTTAATATTAATTAGCTCAACCAATCTAACTATAGGCATTGGCAAATCATCCAAAACTAATAAATTTTTTCCACTTAAACTCTTATTATTTGGGCTTGTTATTATTAGTGAGTCTTCTGTAATATTTTTTTTATCATTAATAACATCTGTCTCTTTTTCGTGTTTTATTACATTAAAAGACAAATCATCTTTGATCTCATTTAAGATCTCGTATAATGAATTAAAGTTAACAACATTAACATTCTGCTTAATCATTGATAGGGTAACTTATGACAATCTACATAAAAAATAAAGATACTCTTATGATTGATAACTTTATTATAAGATGCTGTATAGGGAAAAACGGCATAAGTTCAAGAAAAAGAGAGGGAGATTACTGTACGCCAAGAGGTTTTTTTAATCTTAATAAATTGTATTTTAGAAAAGATAGAGTGGGAAATGTGCAATGTAAAATCAAAAAAAAAATTATTACCAAAGATATGGCCTGGTGTGATGATCCAAAAAATAAAAAATATAACCAAGAAATAAAAACAATTACGAAAAAAAATAAAGAGAATTTTTATAGAAAAGACAACAAGTATGATTACTTAATTACAATTAATTATAATAGTAAAAATATCCCAAATAAAGGTAGTGCCATATTTATACATCTAACTAATAATTATAATCCAACTGCAGGATGTATCGCAATTCAAAAAAAGGATTTTGAGATATTGTTAAATCTAATAGATAAAAAAACTAAAATTAAAATTGGTTAAGTTCTTTTACCAAAAATTTTAGATCCGATTCTTACAAAAGTTGGATAACATTTTAATGCCTCTAAATAATCATTTGACATACCAATACTTAACTCTTTTAAACTGAATTTATCGTTTAAAGTTTTTATTTTTTTAAAATAAGTTAATGGTTGATCATTTTCTGGGGGTATGCACATTAAACCTACTACATTTAATCCAAGCTTTGAAGAGCACACTTGATAAAAATTTTCTAAATCATCTACTTCTATTCCACCTTTTTGAGGCTCTTGGCCTATATTAACCTGAATAAATATTTTCACCTTTTTGCCTTGTTTTATTTGTTCGCTAGAAATTTTTTCAGCTAACTTCATACTGTCTAATGAATGAATATAATCAAATAACTTTATTGCATATTTAACTTTGTTTGTTTGTAATTTACCGATCATATGTAGCTGTAGATGTGAAAAATCATTTTTTATATCTGTCCATTTTTCCATAGCTTCTTGAATTTTATTTTCACCAAAGTCTACATGTCCATGATTAATAAGTGGTAAAATATCACTCATAGAAAAAGTTTTACTTACTGCGATGATTTTAGCATCACCTTTATTTTTGTTAAGATTGTGGGAAATTTCTAAAATTTCCCTTTTAAGAGAAATTAGTTTATTAACTGAGTTATGCATTTTGCTTTACCAAAAATTTTTTATTTTATAAATGAATATGATAAAAATTATATTAGAAAATTAGATAAAAAGATTGCGATAATTTATCGAAATTATAAAAAAAAAGACATTTCCACGGATATTTTGAAAATTAAAAGCTGTTGCAAAAGAGATGATAGAAAATTTTATCTTTCAAATAATATCGATTTAGCTATTAAATTAAAACTAGACGGCGCCTATATTCCATCTTTTAATCAAAAACATATAAAAAAAAAAATTAAAAATGATTTTTTACTTTTAGGCTCAGCTCACAACATAAAACAAATAAAAATTAAAGAAAAACAAAATGTAGAATTAATTTTTTTATCACCAATATTTTCAACTAAGAATAAAAATAAAAAATTAGGTATTAATAAATTTAACCTTTTAGCTAATCATACTAAAAAAAAAGTTATTGCATTGGGCGGCATAAATGCCAATAATATTAATAAATTAAATTTAACAAATTCTTATGGCTTTGCCTCAATTTCTTTAATAAGAGATAATTATAATTTGGTAAAGTCAATAATAAAAAAATTTTAAAATGAATAGTAAGGATTTACATTTCAAAAATGAAATAAAAAAAATTATGAATTACTTTAATGTTGCTAAGTATGATGTTGCAATTCAAAAAAGTAAGATACTTTTAAAAAAAAATCCAGAATTTATACCACTGTTTAACATCATTGGTATTTCTTACCAAAAACAAAAAAAAAATGATGAAGCAAAAAAAACATTTAAAAAAGGTTTGTTAGTTGACCCACTATCACTTGATTTAAGACTAAATTTAGCAAACTCCTATAAAGCTGAAAGAGATTTTAATACTGCTGAAGAAAATTATCTAAAAATTTTAGAAATAAATTCGAGCCATATTTTAACACTGCTTAACTACGGTAATTTAAAAACTGATTTGAACATGGAAAATGAAGCTATTGAGCTTTATGATAAAGCTTTAAAAATTGATGATAATAATTTTACTGCACACTTTAACAAATCATTTACCTTGCAGGCTATTGGTAATTTCAAAGAAGCTATTTTTCATGCAAAAAAAACCTTAGAACTAAACAAAAATTTTACTCCAGCTGATGCTCTATTAACAAAAATTCTTGATTACAAAGAGGATGATTGGCACTTACAGTCAATGCTGGATAAAATTAAAAACCAAAAGCTAAATATTACTAATTTGTATAATCTACATTTTGCAATCGGAAACGCTTACGAAAAAATAGGAAAGTCTAGCCTGTCAATTAAACATATTAATCAAGCAAATGAACTCAAAAGAAAAAGTTTAAAGTTTAGTATAGAAGATGAAATTAATCTTTTCAACAAGATCAAAAAGGCTTTTGAAGACCTCGATATAAATTCTTTCAAAATAGATAATAACAAAGATAATAAAAATATAATATTTGTTTTAGGAATGCCTAGATCTGGCACAACACTGGTTGAACAAATTATTTCCAGTCATTCAAAAGTTTTTGGTGCTGGCGAATTATTTATTTTATCAAATATTGTAAAAGATTATTTCTTTGATGATAGTTTTAATCGGAATAAATTGAATGCTGAAACAATCAAAAAAATAGATTTTAGTGAATGGCAACAACAATATAACAATCACTTAATAAATTTTAAATTTAATGATCAATATGTCACTGATAAAAATCCTTTAAATTTTTTATGGATAGGCTTTATAAAAATAATTTTCCCTAATGCTAAAATTATTCATTGTCATAGAGATCCAGAAGAAACCTGCTTATCTATTTATAAAAATAATTTTCCAGGCACAGATTTAGGATGGACCTACAGTCAGAACGAACTTGGAAATTATTATAATCTATATAAAGATTTGATGAAATTTTGGCATAATTTATTTCCTAACTATATTTATGATATAAAGTATGAAGAATTAATTAATGATCAAGAAAATGAGAGCAAATCGCTAGTTGAAGCCTGTGGTCTCAAATGGGAAAATGATTGTTTAAATTTTCATGAGAATAAAAAACCAATTAAAACTCTAAGCATAACTCAAGCAAGACAAAAAATTTATAAAACATCACTTAATTTATCAGAAAATTATAAGGTAGAGCTCAAAGAGCTTTTTTCAATATTATCCAAATAAAAAAAAGGCCTCCAAAAAGGAGGCCTTTTAAATAAACTTTTAAGTTTAGGTATAAACTAAAATGCTAATACTAAAGAAATTTCTGTATTTTCAGTATTAGTTCCAGTAACACCACCTACTGAATCATGTTCGTTATGAGCTACTCTTAAAGAAGCGCCGCCCATAGTGTATGAAGCCATGATACCAGTGTTTTGCTCTGTACCGTTAGAAGTATCACCATCGTCTACTTCAAGTTCTCTTTCAGCATATGAAAGCGATAAGCTATCATTTACTGCAAAAGCAACTGAGTAACCATCAGTGTTTTTACCGTCAGAGGCCTTTGTGTTGTTTTGTTGCTCATTGATGAAGTAACCAACAGTAACTGGACCTGTAGCATATTTAACATAAGCTAAAGTTTCAGTTGCGTCTTCGCTTTCACCAGCAAGTGCAGTAGTACTTTCAGTCTCTGCGTGACCAAAACCAACAGTTAAACCGTCCATAGGAGCATATGATAGAACATAGTTCAAAGAAGAACCTTTGTTACCAGCTTCTGTGGCTTCGTTAACAGTTGTAGTAGCAGCTACATCAGCTTGATGTCCTGATTTAGAACCGTCTGCGTTATCAGAGTATTGGAAGTCAGGGTTATACTCTAAGTTAATACTAACACCTGCAAAAGTATTTTTGTAACCAAATACGTTTTGAGATCCAGTAATACCTAGTGAACCTGTTCCACCACCGTGAGTTGGCTCTTCATAAGCTGTTGGTAGGATTGAATCATCAGCAGTATCAGTACCGAATGAACTCATTCCTTGATCAAAACCAATCAGACCCATTGCACCCATGTCTACAGTTAATAGTGTAGATACAGTTGATGAACCAGCATCGTTCATAGTTGTTTGGTAACTAACGGCATTACCGTTAACATCACCTGAACCTTTGAACGTAATGTTGTTTTTCATACCATATGGATTACCAGTGTTAGCTGCTCCATTTGTAGTATAAGTAACTTCCGCAGTTCCTGTTACGGCCATTTCGCCAGCAGAAACTGAAAGAGTCATAAGTGAACCAGCTAACGCTGTTACACCAGTTTTCAATTTATTCATAATTTCTCCTTTTATTATTGTTTTCATATATGAATACTGGCAAAGTATTAAAAATATCCAAAATATGCATTATTTAATGGTTTTTTTGCTATTAATTTATGAAACTGTTGCAATATTGCAACAATTTTTAGTATAAATAGTATAATTAGTTCACATTAATGCTTTAAAACGCTTATATATATCAAAATTATGAAAAATTTCACATTTTTAAAAAATACAGCCTCATTAAAAAAAATTCTGCAAATTTTTCTATTTATCTTTCTTTCTGCTTTAACAGCCTCATGCGGTTTGTATAAAAAAACTGATTATAAAGATAACCCTGTTAACGACGCTGAAAAAAGAAAAAAAAATCTTGAGGAAGGAAGAGGGTTTAGACTTTCTACTGCAATGAACAAAAAAGGAGGTGTTTTTGATTTTGCATCATCAAATCCAATGTGGAGAGCTTCATTAGATGTTCTAGATTTTATTCCTTTAGTAAACGCTGACTATGGTGGAGGTATAATAATTACAGACTGGTTTTCTGAAAACAACTCAAAAGATTCTATCAAAATAACAGTAATGTTTTTATCCAATGAAATAAGAGCTGATGGCTTAGAGGTTATTATCCATGAAAAAAAGTGTTTAAATGAAACGTGTGCAACATCTCTATTGGAAAGTAATATTAATAATGAAATAAAACTAGCTATACTTAAAAAAGCTGCGAAACTAAAAACTTCAGACTTAAAAAAGGCTGTTAAAAAAGATGGGGAGTACCCAGTCAAAAAAAATAACTAATTAGCAATTAATAACTATTGTTAATATAAATTTTAATTATTCATGTTAATATTTATTAATTTTTATGGATAGATATAATTTTAAAATAACTGAAAATAAGTGGCAAAAGTTTTGGGATAAAAATAAATATTTTTCTTCTAAAGTTAATAAAAATAAAAAAAAGTTTTACTGTCTAGAAATGTTTCCATACCCTTCAGGAAAAATTCACATGGGCCATGTTCGTAATTATACGATTGGTGATGTTACTGCTAGGTATAAGTCTATGCAAGGCTTCAATGTCTTACACCCTATGGGTTGGGACTCGTTTGGTATGCCTGCTGAGAATGCTGCAAAACAAAATAACTTAAACCCCAAGGAATGGACGGAAAAAAATATCTCGACAATGAGATACCAGTTGAAACAATTGGGGCTCTCAATTGATTGGAGTAGAGAGATATCTACTTGTTCTGACGAATATTATAAACACCAGCAAAAATTTTTTTTAGAACTTTATGATAAAGGCCTCGTTTATAGAAAAGAAAACTATGTTAATTGGGATCCTATCGATCAAACAGTTTTGGCAAATGAGCAAGTTATTGATGGTAAAGGCTGGAGATCTGGAGCGCTTGTAGAGAGAAAGAAATTAAATCAATGGTTTTTTAATATATCAAAATTTTCAGAAGATCTCCTTAGTGGTTTAGACGATTTAAAAGAGTGGCCAAACAAAGTAAAAACCATGCAAAAAAATTGGATTGGTAAATCGTTTGGGTGTGAAATTAAATTTAAAATAGAAGGAGATCTTCCAGTTAAAGAAATAAATTGTTTTACAACTCGTCCTGATACATTATTTGGTTTTTCTTTTTTAGCACTTTCAGCTGACCATCCACTCTCTAAATATTTTGAAAATGATAAAAGCTTTATTGAATTCAAAAAAAAATGTTCTCAAAGTGGAACAACGGAAGAGTCAATAGCTCAAGCCGAAAAAATTGGTTTTAAAACAAACTTAGTTGCTCTAAATCCTCTTGATGAAAATTTAAAAGTGCCAGTCTATTTTGCAAACTTTGTTCTTATGGACTATGGTTTTGGAGCAGTTTTTGGTTGTCCAGCACACGACCAAAGAGATTTGGATTTTGCAATTAAGTATAATTTAGATGTCAAAGCAGTTGTAAAACCTGTTGATGAAAATAATGACTTTAAAGTAAGCGACGTTGCTTATACTGGTGGTGGAGTAATATTTAATTCTAATTTTTTAGACAACTTGAAAGTTCCGGAAGAGTCAATTGTAGAGACTATTAAAATTTTAGAGAAAGAAAAACTAGGAAAGAAAAAAATTAATTTTAGATTAAAAGATTGGGGAGTTTCTCGACAGAGATACTGGGGATGTCCTATTCCTATCGCTTTTAACGAAAAAGATGAAATTATTAAGATCCCCACAGAGAATTTACCTGTTAAACTTCCCAAAGTTAATAATTTAAATACTCAAGGAAATCCTTTAGATCATGAAATAAACTGGAAAAAAATTGTGATTAATGGTGAAAATTGTACTAGAGAAACAGATACTTTAGACACTTTTGTTGATTCATCGTGGTATTTTTTGAGATTTTGTTCATCAAATAAAAAGGATTATGGTTTCAACATTGAAGAAATTAAGTACTGGATGCCTGTTGACCAATATATTGGTGGTGTTGAACATGCAATTTTACATCTTTTATATTCAAGATTTTTTATGCAGGCACTATCTTATAAGAACAAAGAATTAAATATTACTGAGCCTTTTAAAGGACTTTTTACTCAGGGAATGGTTTGCCATGAAACTTATAAAGATGCAAATGGCAAATGGCTAAGCCCGGAAGAAGTTGAAAGTGGTGATAAAAAAAAATTTTATAAAAAAGAAAATACAAATGAAACTGTAACTGTTGGACCGGTTGAGTCTATGTCTAAATCAAAAAAAAACACTATTGATCCAGAGGATATAATAAAAAATTATGGTGCAGATGCAGTAAGGTTTTTTATTTTATCTGATAGCCCTCCAGAAAAAGATATTCAATGGTCAAGTCAAGGGATCAAAGCTTCTTATAAATTTATACAAAAGCTTTGGGAACTTCATAAAAAAATAATTACTAAACTAAATAAAGAAAGTAAGCATGATACTGATGACAATATTAATGAACCTTTGCTTGAGTTCACAAATTCACTAATAGAAAAAATTTCAAAAAATATAGAGAATTTTAATTATAACGTAATTATTGCAAATTTTCATGAAGCTTACAATTATTTAAATGGTGAGATCCACAAAGATATAAACAATGAAGTATTTAAAGAATCTTATATTAAAATTTTACTAATGATGAGCCCTTTTATTCCACATTTGATTTCAGAGTGTTTAGAAGATTTAAACTGTAAAGAGAAAAGCTGGCCAAGTTATGAAGAAAAATATTTAGAAAAAAATGAAGTAGACATCGTAATACAAATTAATGGTAAAAAAAGATCAATGATAAAAATAAAAAAAAATACTGAAAAAGAAAAAATTCTAGTGGAGGTGAAAAAAGATGAAAAAGTTATCAAAAACCTAGATAATAGAGATATCTTTAAATATATATATATTGAAAATAGACTAATAAACTTAATTATAAAGTAATGAAAAAAAAATTTAAAATTATATTCTTGTTTTTATTCTTAGGTGCTTGTGACTACCAACCTATTTTTTCATCAAAAGACTTTGGATTTAGTATTTCTGATATTGAGATAAAAAATAAGAATAATTTAACTAATCAAATTGTAAGATCATTAAAAAAATACAATGGTTTTGGTGAAAATAGAGTCTATACAATTGAGCTGTCAGCAAAAAAAAATAAAGATGTAGCCGCAAAAGACTCGAAGGGCAATATTAAAACATACAGAATAAATATTGTTTGTGATTTTAAAATCTATGAAAAAAATGAAATATTAAAATCAAAAAAAATTACAAAAAACTTTATGTTTAATAATGACTCAGATAAATTTAAATTAAGAAAATATGAGTCTAAAATTGATAAAAATTTAATTGATGAAGTAATTAAGGATTTAATTTTAGAACTATACTCATCTTGAGATGATTAAAAAACACTTTGAAATTGAAAAGGTTAACTTATTAAATAATTATTTTTTTTTATTTTATGGAGAAAATGAAGGATTAAAAAATGAATTAATTAAAAAAAATTTTGTAAATAAATTTACCGAATCAATTTACAGATATGAGGAAAATGAAATATTAAACAATAAAAACGAATTTATAGTTAGATTGTTTTCCCAATCCTTTTTTGATAATAAAAAACTAATAATTATTTCGAGAGTAAGTGAAAAAATTATTGATACAGTAGAGGAAATAATTGAAAAAAAAATAACAGATGTTGTTATAATACTTTTATCAAACAACTTAGATAAAAAATCAAAATTAAGAAGTTTGTTCGAGAAAAATAAAGAATTAATTTGTATTCCTTTTTATGAAGATAATAGTCAAACTTTAGCATCAATAACAGGCAATTTTTTTAGAGAGAAAAAAATACCTGTATCAGCTCAAACAATAAATTTATTAGTAGATAGGGCTAGAGGTGACAGACTAAATCTAGATGGTGAATTAAAAAAAATTGAAAGCTTTATTTACTCAAGAAAAAAAATTGTTATTGAGGATATTTTAAAACTCACGAATTTAGCAGAAAACTATAACATTTCAGAATTGGTAGATAACTGCCTAGCGAAGAATAAAAAAAAAACAGTTAAAATTTTAAACGAAAATAATTTTTCTATGGAAGATGCAATTATTATAATAAGAACATTTTTAAATAAATCAAAAAGACTACTAAAGCTACGTAAAGAATTTGAAAATAACAAAAATATTGATTTAGCAATTTCATCGTCTAAACCTTCAATATTTTGGAAAGACAAGGATATTGTGAGACAACAAATCCAAAAATGGACTAAAGATTCAGTGATTAAATTAATTCAAGATACTAATGATATCGAACTTTTGATAAAAAAAAATTCGACTAGTTCAATAAATATTTTATCAGATTTTATTATTGAACAAGCAACAGCTTCTAATAATTTGATTTAATTATTTCTATTATTTTATTCAATTGATCCACATCTTTATATTCAATGGATATGGAGCCAGTATTATTTCTTTTATTTTTAATTGAAACATTTAATCCAATTTTTTCAATTATTGAATTTTCAAGAGCTGTAAGATTTATATCTTTAGATGAAGTAAATGACTGCTTTTTTACCTTAAAAATTTTTACAAAGTTTTCTGCTTGCCTAACTGAAAGGTTTTTTTCCACAATTTTTTTTGCAACAAATAAGGCATTTTCTAATCCTACTAAGATTTTTGCATGCCCAGGGGTTATTGCTTTTGATTCGACTAAGTTTAAAACTTCTTCTGGTAAAGTTAATAACCTTAAATAGTTTGTTATATGACTTCTGCTTTTCCCAATAAATTTGGCAACTTTTTCTTGATCATAAGAAAAATCTTTAATTAAACGTTGATATCCTTGCGCTTCTTCAATAGCATTTAAATCATTTCTTTGAACATTTTCCACAATAGCAAATTCTAGAGATTTCAAATCATCTGCTTCAGTTATAACTACTGGGACGTCATGTAGACCTGCTTTTTGTGCTGCAAGCCACCTTCTTTCACCAGCAATTATTTCATATTTAGATTTATCATCTTCAGATTTTCTGACAATAATTGGCTGAACTATTCCTCTTTCTTTTATTGAATTCGTTAAATCCTCTAAATCTTTTTCATCAAAAATTTTTCTAGGTTGGAATTTGTTACTAAGTAAATCACTAACTAATAATTTGTTAATATTTGGTGCTAATTTTGTTTCTCCTATTAAAGAAGATAATCCTCTCCCCAACCCCTTTTTGATTTTATTTGAATCCATTATGCAGCACTCCCAATTTTATGTTCTTGGCTGATAAATTCGTCAGTAAAATTAAAATAAGATTTACTTCCTGGACATGTTTTATCATAAATTAGAACTGGCATTCCATGCGATGGTGCTTCTGATAATCTTACGTTTCTAGGAATTACAGTAGAATAAACTTTATCGGTAAAATAGTCTCTAGCTTCTTTTTCTACTTGAGAAGATAATTTATTTCTTTTATCGTACATAGTTAAAAGAATTCCTCTTATTTTTAATTTGGGGTTGAGATTTGCTTTTACTCTTTCTATTGTTTTCATTAATTGAGTTAGTCCCTCTAATGCAAAAAACTCAGTTTGTAGTGGTACCAAAAGTGAGTCTGATGATACTAGGGCTATAACCGTTAATAAGCTTAGTGATGGTGGGCAATCAATGAGAATATAGTCATATGAGCTGCTAGAATCGTTTAAATACGAGGCTAATTTAACCTTCATTATGAATGCTCTTTTGCTGTCGCCAGCCGTTTCAACTTCTAATCCTGATAAATCAACGTTTGAAGGTACAATATCTAAATTTTTAAATTTTGTTTTCTTAATTACATCTGAAATTTTTCTTGTTCCATTTAGTACACCATAAATAGATTCAGTTGAATCTTCTAAATTTGACAGACCAAGTCCAGTGGTTGCATTTCCCTGTGGATCTAGGTCAATAACAAGAATCTTTTTTTCTTGCTGTGCTAAACCAGCAGCAAGATTAATTACTGTTGTTGTTTTCCCGACTCCACCTTTTTGATTTATCACGGAAATAATTTGCATTCTAATTTTTTTTTTTTATATTTTTTATATTTAACAAAAAAGAATCCTCACTTGTGATGCTTTTTTTTTCCTCAAATTCTAATTCCCAATTATTTAATGTTTCATTTAAAGTTTCTTTTCCACTTTTTCCCATAAATAAAATTAAATTTTTAAAATTATTAAAATTTTCGTAAACCAAATTTAAAACAACCGGCATCGGTTTAAAAGCTCTTGCCATTATAGTCCCTGAATTTAATTCTTTTACATTAAAGATATCTTTTTGATCCACTTCTGTATTCAAATTGAGTTTTCTTGATACCTCTCTTAAAAAAAAACTTTTATGATGGCTTTTTTCAAATAGTTTAATTTTGATGTCTTTTTTCATATTTTTTAGCATTATTGCAATCACTATACCCGGAAACCCTCCACCTGAACCCATATCATAGGTTGTATTGTTATTTAAATCAACAAAATCAATTATTTGAGCTGAATCAATAATATGTCTGGTTCTTATTATGTCTTTTTCCGCATTTTCTCTACTAATTATATTAAATTCTTTATTTTTATCCTCTATCATAGAGATAAATTTTTCGAAGTCCAAACACGTTTCACGTGAAACTTTTAATGTATCAAATATCGAGTATTTTTTTAAAATATCATCCATTAAGCTGAATGCTTAATAGACTTTCTTTTCACGTGTGACAACAAAATATAAACTGCTGCGGGTGTAATTCCATCAATTCTAAGAGCTTGACCCATTGTTTTTGGCTTAATTTCCTTAAACTTAGCTTTAACTTCATTAGAAAGTCCAGAAAGATTATCATAATTGACTTTTTCAGGAATTATCAAATTTTCATCTCTTTTAAAGGCTAAAATATCAGCTTTTTGTTTT
>TARA_B110001452_G_scaffold232_1_pt1 | contig 14318 bp, 9 predicted proteins | sample TARA_B110001452 | Tara Oceans TARA_B110001452 (sample SAMEA4396971) | marine metagenome | biome: Polar Biome; feature: [DCM] deep chlorophyll maximum layer (ENVO:01000326); material: water (ENVO:00002006), including particulate matter (ENVO:01000060) such as... | depth 25 m
CGACCACCGCCGCCACCGCCACGGTAACCTCCGCCACCGCCGCCGTTGCGACCGCCACCGTTGCGTTGACCACGATCGCGAGAACGTCGGTCTGCTGCAATGTAGACCACTTCAAATTCTGGAAGCACTGAAAATTCTGGGGGCATAAACTCGACGTGAACACCCACGTCGCGTTGGATTCGAACATACGATTTCTTTTGCGGGCGCTGAACGAGAGAAACAACAACGCCAGATTTACCACCGCGGGCGGTTCGACCGCTTCGATGCTTGTACGCCTTACCGTTTTCTGGAGGATCATAATGAATCACACAATTGACGCCTTCAACGTCAATTCCACGCGCAGCGACATCGGTTGCCACGAGTGCCATGCATTCTCCGTGTTGGAAGCGCTGCATTGCCATGTCACGCCCGCGTTGGCTTAATCCACCGTGGAGGGTTTCGATTGCAAGGCCCTCATGGGTCAGGTCATCGCCAACTCGGTCAACACCGGCTCGGGTTCGGCAAAACACAATGCTTCGGCCGCACTTGCGGATTAATTCTGCAGTGATATCGGGTTTCTTTGAGTTTGGCAACAGCCAGAAATGGTGAGTCATGCTCTCCATGCTGACTTCCTTAGGACCGACTTCAATGGTGACTGGGTCGGTTTGATAGTCACGGACGAGGTCTGCCACTTCATCATCAAGCGTAGCGCTGAAAAGAATGGTTTGCCGGTCTTTCTTGCATTGGTCGAGGATTTGGCAAACGGGTTCCATGAAACCCATGTCCGCCATTCGGTCTGCTTCGTCGAGCACGACCACTGCCACGTCATCCAGTGACACAGCCCCGCGGTCGAGAAGATCGTTAAGGCGGCCTGGGCAAGCAACAAGCACATCGACACCTCGGTCGAGCGCCCGGAATTGCTTCTGGTAAGAGACGCCGCCGTAGATGGCATGAACGTAGAGTTGGAGTTCGTAGGCAAGTGGATCGAGAACTTTGTAAATCTGTTCTGCAAGTTCACGGGTCGGTGTGAGGATGAGGGAGGTTGGTCGTCGTGGTTCGGCTTCTGCTGTTCTCGACAGCAAGGGGAGGCCAAAAGCGAGGGTCTTGCCTGATCCAGTTGGAGCTCGGCAACAAACGTCCTTGCCAAGCATACCATCTGGGATGGATTCTGTTTGAACTTCGAACGGTTCAACTATGCCTTGTGCCTTGAGCGCTTCGACCAACGCCGGCTCGATTCCAAGATCACTGAAGGAAACCATACATCCACCCCGTTCATGCCCGCCGTCCGACCCTATTTAGAACCCGCTGTAGAAAAAAATGTCCATTTGGACGGCTCCGGCAAACTTCAAGCGCCCCGAACAAGCATTGCTACGGCGTTTCCTCCGCCGAGGCAAAGGGTGACAATACCGCTTGATGCCTCAAGCCGACGCATCACGCCGAGCATGGTGATCAAGCAGCGTGTACCGCTGGACCCGAGTGGATGGCCAAGGCTTACTGCCCCTCCGTGAAGGTTGAAACGGTCGTCTGGAATGTTGAGTTCCTGAGCGACTGAACACGATGCCGAAGCAAAGGCTTCATTGTGTTCGAAAACGTCGATGTCCATCACGTTGAGGTCGTTGCGCTTGAGCAACATCTGAACTGCGGTGATTGGTGCGCTCATGACCCTTGCAGGTTCGACGCCGGTTGTGCAGTAATCTTCCACATAACCAAGCACTTCCCAACCCTGCTGTTGGGCGTAGGTTGCATCGGCGAGAAGAACTGCACTTGCCCCGTCGTTGAGGGTGCTTGCGTTGCCTGCAGTGACTTGACCGTCTTTCTTGAACACGGGCCGCAGTCCAGCAAGCGAGGCTTCAGTGGTGCCTGCACGAACACCTTCATCGTGGTTAAAGCGAACCGGATCGCCTCTGCGTTGAGCGATTTCAATGGCAAACATTTCCCAATCAAACCAGCCGTTTTCTTGGGCGGTCGCTGCGCGTTGCTGACTTCGAGCAGCGTAAGCATCCGATGCTTGTCGAGTAATGTTGCATTCATCTGCAATGGTTTCACCCGTGGTCCCCATGTGAACGTCGTTGTACCCGTCCCATAGACCGTCGTGGATCATTGAATCGACAAGCGTAGAATCACCCATTTTCGAACCTTTGCGGTGATTTTGGAGCAGATGTGGAGCGTTTGACATGCTTTCCATGCCACCAGCGATGATGGCTTTGTACTCACCAGCACGGATGCTGTTCGCTGCCATCATGGCCGCTTTGAGGGAACTTCCACAGACTTTGTTGATGGTGACGCATGGTGTGGAATAGGGCAATCCTGCACCGAGAGCGACTTGCCGCGCAGGGTTCTGACCAGCACCTGCTTGGAGCACCTGTCCGAAAATCACTTCATCGACCACGCCAGATTTAGCCTCAATGCCTGCGCGTTGGCACAACTCCTTGACCGCTAAGACCCCAAGGTCGACCGCTGTAAAGCCTGAAAGGGAGCCCATGAACTTGCCAATTGGCGTCCGAGCGACCGCGCAAATGGCAACCTTAGGTTGAGTCATGGACCCCCCAATGAGAACCTATTCTTCAATGTGCGCGACCAAAAACCAGCCAAAATGATGGGAGAAGCATTGATGATGAGGAGGTGCTGGCCGGGGTATGGCCAAATTCAAGACCGGATTTAACACCGACCGAGCAGCGAACGAAATGCGAAGCGTCGAAGTTGAAATTGATTTCACTCCAAACGCACTTGCATCAATCCTCTACCGACAGGGCGACACCGTCATTTTGGCCTGCTGCACCAAAGAATCCCGCTTGCCAGGATGGTTCCCCCGTGATTCAACCAAGGGCTGGGTTCACGCTGAGTATTCCCTTCTTCCAGGATCAACCGACTCAAGGTTCCGCCGTGAACGCCGTGGCGCAAAAGGCCGCACGCAAGAAATCGAGCGCCTCGTCGCTCGTTCGTTGCGAGCCGCTGTTGATTTGGAAGCCCTTGGGCCCGTCGCACTCAATGTCGATTGTGATGTCCTTAACGCAGATGGAGGCACCCGGTGCGCTTCGATTACCGCTGCAAACATCGCTTTGCGCCTGGCAGTCCGCCGACTCATTGCTCGTGGCGATTGCCTGCCGCTCGACATGCGTCCAACTGAGGACGAACGACGCAATGGATGGACCGCTCCATCCCTTTCCAAGACCGAACAAACCAACCATGAAAACGCAGTTATTCCTCACGATTTGGCTGCTATCTCTGTCGGCTTGATCGACGGGAATGTGTGGCTTGACTTGGATTACATTCTCGACTCAAACGCAGATGTCGATATGAACGTGGTGAAAACCGCTGATGGAAAGTACGTGGAAATCCAAGGCACTGGTGAAGAATCAACCTTTTCGGCAGAGGAACTGGTCGCACTGCTTGCTCAGGCAGACGGTGGATTGGAAGCACTCTTCGACGCTCAAGTCGCCATTCTTGACGGCATCGAATGAGGCATGATGCTCAGGCGGAAGCCTTGATATGGCAGGGGTCATCGCAAAGTTGCACGGGTCAGTAGCTTAGTTGGGAGAGCGCGGCACTGAAGATGCCGAGGTCGCTGGTTCAAGTCCGGCCTGACCCACCTCGTCGCACCTTTACAGCGCAAGCCTTGTTGATTTATTCGGTCCAAAAAAGGCCGTTTGATTCGTATTGAGTTGAGTCGCCAATCGTTGGGTTCATTTGGTTGAACCTCTTGTGAGAAATATGGGCGGCAGAAGCGATGACACCGCCGCCCACGGTGACGGCTCTGAGCATGAAGCCCGCAAAGACAAAGTCATCAAAGAACTCGAAGTTATTCGCAACCGACGAAACGGTGGCTCAGGGCGTAGTTTGCTGGCAAATAAAGAAAACTTCGTCCTGGTTGCTGGTCTCCTTTACACGGTCCTTTACGCCTTGATGATCTTCTCGATGTCGGCTGGCATGCTCGGTGAATCAACAGCCCTTGACCATGCCGCATCCAAAACCTTCCTTGATATCGGGGGCGAGTGCGAAGAGATCACAGATGAACCTTGGATTCACATGTTCCCCAACGAAGAAGCGCATGCATTCTCTCTATGGGGCCACAACCTTCCCGAGGGGCATGCTTCGCTTTCTTACACCATCGAAACAATGGATGAGGACACACCCGCATGGTCCGAAACCAACGCCAGCGTAAAAACTGTGAAAATGAAAGGCACCTCTGAAACAGGCCGAGCCTACTGGGAAGCGTCGTACGCAGACTTGGATGAAGGCCACTATGATTTGACATTCAATATTGAAGTGTACAACCAATCAGATATCGCCAACGCAAGCGTTGTTGAAGGCGGCGAACTGATTTCAAAAACCATTGAATTTGAGATGGATGTGTCGAAGCAGACCTTGGCTTTCCTCCCCTTCGTCGATGACGAAACCAAGAAAGAAGTCCGGGTCACTGAAACTGGAGCGCGCTCGTGTTGGAGCGTCCAAGACCTTGGCGATTGGGGCTACATTTTGATCGGTGCTGAAATTGGTGGCGGGCGAGAAACAGCAATGCTTTCGGGTGGTTCTGCCGGAATCCCTGCATGGTGGATGGCGTTCACCTCTCTTTCCCTTTCCGGCATCACACTGTTCGTCCTTTACCCGCTGATGTACAAGATCTATCATCAAGACAGCGACGACATTCTTTCACGCTCCCACATCAACCGATTGGTCGAAGATATTCTTTCACGGACCGCAACGAGGCTAAACATTAACGTGGATTGGGAACTGTATAAGATTGAACCAAGAGAACTGTCAATTGACATCATGGTCCCCTACAAGAATACGGAATCAACCCTCATCGACAGCAAGGATGTCCGAGCCGAAGTGCTTCGTGAAATTCTTGATGAATTTGCTCTGTTCCGCGTCTTCAAGCCGGTTCAGCTCACCGTGCGTACGATCGGCGTCAATCAGGGCATTGACTTCGATTCGGGCGTTGGCATCGGGACATCAGCCGAAGAAGAAACAGAAGAAACTCAAAATTATTCTTCATTCTTTTCCGAACTCCACACCCTCTCGAGGGTCGAAGATGAGGTTCGAGAAAGCCTCGAACTGTTCTTTGCTCGACGCAACGACGTGTCGATGGAAGGCGCAGTGGTCACCAGCGATGACCGTGTTATCTTCGTTTCAGTCATTTACCGCCCGACCCAGCGCTTTGCCTTCTTCAGGTTCAAGAAAACCCGCGACGAAGTGCAAACTGAACTTCACCGCTTCATCTCCAAGCGAAACGCAGAACTCCTCGGTTCTCAAGACCTCATCGTCAAAGGTCGAAATCAAGTCTCGACGCTCGCCGATCGCTCTGGAGCAGGACGGGTCGAGCGGGCCGCAAACAGCGACGAGCGCATTGTTGCGGTGGCCAAGCAGGATGGCCTTGGTGGCAAAATGCTTCAGACGAAACTCCTTGGAAACACGCTCTCCACCGTTGAGTACATGGCCAATGAGAAGCGTGAAATGATCAACAAATGGGGCTTCTGGGGCCTCATTGTCTTTGTTTGGATCCCGTTCATGGCATCCGGAGTGTTGGTTGGTGCCATGCTTGGTCTTCTTTCCAGAATGAACTTCATGCGCGTGTTGTCTGCAACCTTCATTGGAGGCTCCATCGCATCCATCACGTGGGCCTACACCGCTGAAGGTATTGTGAAATTCATGCACCAGTACAAGCTCGAAGCCGTGATCCCGCTCATCATCATCGTGTTCGTTGCCGCCGCTTTCCTGCACATTCGTTCAACAAAGATGCGACGACAAACCGAACTGTTTGAAGACACGCTTTTGGACAATTTCCACGCCAACATCCAAGCCAAATACGGCGAACAGGGATGAGGGATCGTTCATGCAAACGACAACAAAAACCACAGCCAAGGATGGCCATGTGGGTGACAAAGCAAAAATCGGCATCGTGACGGTCAGTGACCGAGCGAGCCAAGGCGATTATGAAGACAAGGGCGGCCCTGCTATTCTCGCCTTCATCGAGCAAGCCATTGCCAGCCCGTGCACCGTGCACTACCGCTGCGTGGCGGATGACCACCAAACCATTGCTTCGACGCTGATTGAATTGATTGATGAGTTAGGCTGCGATGTTGTGGTGACTACAGGTGGCACTGGGCCTGCAGAAAGGGACGTTACCCCCGAAGCGACCGAAGAAGTACTCGATCGAATCCTCCCCGGCTTTGGTGAGCAAATGAGAGCCATTTCGCTCAAGTTTGTTCCGACGGCAATCCTCTCTCGCCAGATTGGGGGTACCCGAGGGCAATGCTTGGTGTTCAACCTACCAGGTCGACCAAAATCAATCAGAGAGACAATCGACGAGTTGTGGCGTGCGGTCCCGTACTGCGTGGATTTACTCGGCGGCCCTTACATCGACACGGTTGATGAAGTCTGCAATGCATTCCGCCCTGCCTCTGCACGACGGCGATAATGCCAATCGTTTGAGCGAAAGGGTTCATTGAGTAGGTTCTCCGACATCCGCCCATGGAAAATGAAAATCGCGGTAACCTCCTCATTGTGAACGCAACAATGGTGCTCCCTGAAGACACTGTTATCGGGGATTTGCGAGTGGAAAACGGTACGATCACAAGCATTCTCGCCGGCGGAGGCTTGGAAGCACTGGATGGCGAGCATGTCATCGATGGAACTGGCCTGCATCTCTTGCCAGGGGCCATCGATCCACAGGTTCACTTTAGAGAACCGGGACAACCAGAAAAAGAAGACTTGGGAAGCGGGTCTGCTGCTGCTGTGAGCGGTGGGGTAACCTCGTTTTTGGACATGCCAAACAACAACCCCGCAATCACTGACTTGAAGGGTATGCAGATGAAACTCGACAGCGCCAGTGCCACATGCGTCAATAATTATGGATTCTTCATTGGAGCAACCCCGACAAACCTTGCTGAACTTCAAGAGGCGGTCGGCACGCCCGATGCACCGGTGACCATACCAGGAATTTGTGGAACAAAGGTGTTCATGGGGTCTTCTACGGGAACTTTACTCGTCAATGAAAGGGAAGCGCTCAATACAATTTTCTCATCGATTGGCGGCCTCATCGCCGTTCACGCAGAAGATGAAGAGCGATTGAATGAACGCTACCCCACCTACAAAGATCGAACCGACATGGCAGCCCATGCTGAATGGAGGGACGATGAAACGGCCTTGCTGGCAACCAAATTAGCCGTGGAACTTGCTGAAACTCATAACCACAGGCTGCACATTCTCCACCTCACCTCTGGATTGGAAGCCGACTGGTTGGTTGGCCGAACCACAATGCCCAGCGAAGCAAAGGGTCAAACCATCATCACGACTGAAATTTTGCCTCAACACCTCACGTTCAACGAAGTGGACGTGGAAAACGAAGGGGTTCGATTGAAAATGAACCCTCCAATTCGCTATCAAGAAGATCTAGAAATTCTCTGGCGTCGACTTCATGATGGCACGGTGCAGTGCATCGCAACCGATCACGCCCCTCACACATTGGAAGCGAAGGCGAAGGGTTTTCCGGCCGCCCCAAGCGGTATGCCAGGCGTTGAAACGTCCCTACCGGTCATGCTCACCCATGCAAAGGAAGGCCGATGCACCATCGAAGATGTGGTTCGTTGGATGTCGACCAATGTAGCAGATTGTTACAACATGGTTGGCAAAGGCCAGTTGATTGCGGGCTACGATGGGGATTTGGTGCTCGTGGACATGCAACAAGAATCGGTGGTTGAAGACCAACACGCTTGGACTCGTGTTGGATGGAACCCATTCCGTGGCATGAGTTTGGTCGGCTGGCCAATGGTGACCGTTGTTGGCGGTGTTCCAGTGTTTGAGCGAACTGAAAACACTGGTGTGAAAGGCCAATTGTTGGTGCATCCTGGTGAAACTGGACGGCCCATTGAGATGGGACCTTGGAATTAATCATCAATTCTCGATTAAAATTGAGCATCGCGAGATAATATTAAGTATAAACCCACTCTATTCCCGTTTGAGGAACTACACATGGGTTGGATTGAAGAAAATATTGGAGAAGGGTATCAACAGGTGATCATCGGCGTACTGCTGTTCATTGCAGGTGCTGCTATGGGATGGCTGGAAGCCGCTGACGGGGCCATGACCGCTGCTGATGTTTACGTACCATCTTTGTTGATGTTGTCTGGTGGAATGGTGACGCTCCTCGGGATCTCCTTTGGATCCGACCATGAAGACGATCGAACCAATGATTTGATGGACGCCATCAATGAATTGACCGCACGGATGAATTCCATGCTCGGCGAAGAAGAGTGAACCACTCACAAGCCGTACAACTGGCCATACTTGGCCTCAACATAACGCAAAAACGGTTCCGGGCTAGGCGCTGAACCAGTCGCTTGCTCAATCAATTCGGACGGTGACCACTTGCTTCCTTGGGCGTGGATTCGTGGTCGAAGCCAATTCAGCAAAGGCGACCAATCCCCTGTTTCCACCAATCGATCAATGTCCCCAAATTCTTCAGCCATCGATTCAAGAAGTTGAGCAGCATAGAGGTTACCAAGGGTGTAGGTGGGGAAGTAGCCAAATGCACCCATGGACCAGTGAATGTCTTGGAGGCATCCAAGGCGATCGTTTGGAACTTCGACACCAAACCATTCTTGGAACATGGTGTTCCAAGCGTTTGGAAGGTCTTTGACTGCTAAATCGCCGTTGAACAATTGCTTCTCAATCTCATAGCGAAGCATGACGTGAAGGTTGTAAGTGACTTCGTCGGCCTCAACGCGAACAAATCCAGTGGAAACCTTGTTCGCCATGCGGTTGAGGGTCTCAGCGTCCCAAGACGGTGCATCGGGGAAGTGTTTGGTGTACCACGGAAGGGCGACCTTCCAAAAGGCAGGCGTTCGTCCGATTTGGTTTTCCCAGAACCGACTTTGAGATTCATGAACGCCCAAAGAAACAGCGGCGCCTCGAGGCGTGTAAGCGTGTTCTGAAGCCAGCCCTTGTTCGTAGAGAGCGTGTCCAGTTTCATGCATGACGCCGTACAGGCATGAAAATGGCTCACTTCGATCGTACCGTGTGGTAAATCGGGTATCACCCGGCCATAGGCCTGCGGAAAACGGGTGAGTTGACGCATCCATGCGCCCTGCTTTGAAATCAAATCCCATTGCTTCTGAAACTTCGGTGCAAAAAGCGGTTTGATCGGCAACTGCGAAAACCAGACCTTCCGGCCATGGTGGGTCGGGCGTCGTGGCTTTGGCCGCCATAATTTTGTCTAAAAGCGGTACAAGCCGTTGACGCAGACCTGCAAACAATGGATCGTAATCTTCCACCTTCATGCCGACTTCAAACTCATCGAGCAGTGCGTCATAGGGTGTGCCATCGACCTGAAGGTAGGCGATTTTTTCTTTTGTCATCGAAATGAGACGTTCCAAATGGGGTTCGAAAGCGGAAAAATCTGATGCTGCACGTGCATCCTGCCAAGCCATCATCGCTTCGGATTTGCTGCGCGCATAATCGGCTACAAATTGTTCTGGGAGTTTGATGGCTTTTTCATATGAGCGTCTCATTTCACGGACGTTAGCCTGCTGGTCGACATCCAGACCTGCTTCGGCTTCCAACGCATCAAGCATGGCGCCAAGTCTTGGATTGATGAGACGAGCATGCGCTTCCTTGGCAAGCCAGGAAAGCATGTCTGCCCTTGCAGCTGCTCCTTTTTCAGGCATGATGGTTTCTCTGTCCCACCCAAGGTGGCCTTGCAATGCTTGAAGTCGGTGGATGTCTTTGACGGCAGCAATGAACTCGTCGTAAGTGCTCATGGCCGGACCAACATCTCATTGCTCATGAACGCTCGTATGTCCAAAAATCCACCCTTGGCAACGATTGTTTCGTAAATCCTGCCACACCTTCAAGATGAGGGACGCATTGGTTTCGCCATGGCCAAGACATCCCCTGAGAACGGTGATGAAAATGCCATCAATGAAGACGAAGAAATCAATCAAGCCGTCGCCGAACTTGAAGGCATTCATCCAACCCCTGATGCCAATGCCATAGCGGCCCCAACAAAGGCCCTTGACCCGATTGATGAGCGCCCATTCGAGGAACTCACGACCGAGGAAGTGACTGAACAACTTCAGCGCAGCGGGCAAATGGTCATCGATACGTGCATGGACATTCGGCGCGGTGAAAACGTATTGATTGTGTGCGACCCTACAACCGGAGATATTGGTCAAGCCTTGCATGAAGCAGCAAACAGGCGCTCTGATCGAGTTCTCTTGATCGTCATGCCGAAAGCTCGCCACCACGGCGAAGAACCACCCGCACCGGTTGCGAACTTGATGAGGCAACAGCAAGTTGTGATCGCCCCCACCCGTTACTCACTGACTCACACCCGAGCCGTTCGCCAAGCGTTGAAAGATCGCGCCAGGGTTGCAACGATGCCTGGAATGACCAATGAAATGTTCAGCCGAGGCGGCATGTCGGCGGATTTCACTGATGTCAAGCGACGAATTGGAAACTTGCAGCCTCACTTAAGGCGACGACGCATTCTCAATGTCAAATCAGAACAAGGCACTGATGTCACGTTTGAAGTCAATTGGCGAGAATGGAAGCTTGATGATAATGGAATTTGTAACCGTCCGAAAATGCTGACGAATTTGCCCGCTGGGAAGGCGTTCATCATGCCCCGTGAAGGCACCATGAACGGCAAGGTTGTCATCGATGGATCGTGGGAATCAAATCTTGTGGACGAGCCGGTTACCCTCACCATCGAAAATGGATTGGTCGTTGACGTCACAGGCGGAACAATTGCCGCCGCTATCCGCCAAGAGTTTGGAGAAGCGGCAGGACGTCTTCGGGTAAAGGACAGAGAAAACGTCTGGACCGTCGCTGAATTTGGCATCGGTATGAACCCACAAGCTCGACTGTCTGGAAACGTATTGGAAGACGAAAAGAGGCTCGGCACATGCTACTTTGCTGTCGGCGATAACACTGCACTGGGTGGCACATCATCAGTCGGAATTCACATTCCTGGCGTACTCAAGCAACCAAGCCTCTGGTTTGACGACACCCAAGTGCTTGACAAGGGCGAATTATTGCTGTCACTGTGAACCTTGTGGAGCGTTCTGTGTCCCGCAAATCGGACAGAACCTCCAGTACGGATCAAGACCGATGCCACAGCCTCGGCACATGACACCAGACCGGATGGTTGGTTGCACTGAAGGCATGGTTGGATGCGGTTGATTCCACTGATGATTGGACTGTTGTTGCTGATTCCAGCCTTGCTGTTGTTGGGCGGGTTGTTGTTGATTCCACGCCTGTTGCTGTTGTTGATTCCATGCCTGTTGTTGAGCGGCTTGTTGTTGTTGCGCAGCTTGTTGTTGAGCGGCTTGTTGCTGCTGGTTCCAGTCCTGTTGCTGCTGTTGATCCGGTTGTGGCGTTGGTTCAGGAACGGGTTGTGCTTGCTGTGCAGTTTGATTCAGTGGCTTTCGAACCGGTGCAATGGGCCGCGGGAGGGCTGCTGCTTTGTTTGCTGAAGAGGAAGCCATGAATTCAGAAAGGGAAACGCTTCCGTCCCCGTCTGTGTCTGCTTCGGCGTGAAGCGCTGTAGCTTCTTCGATCGAAGTCCCTGTTGCAATCGCCAATTCTTCAATCGACAATTGCTCGCTGCCGTCGGTGTCAGCGGCGATGAAGTGTTCTGCGGCACTTGTAAACAATTCTTCTTCAGAAATCGGCATTTCAAGGGGGGTCAGTTCAGGCTCTGCCATAGGTGTTGGTTGTGGCTCTGGAACTGGTTCAATCGCAGGTTCGGGGATTGGTTCAGGGACTGGCTCTTCCTCAACCACCGGTTCAGCCATTGGTTCAGAAACTGGCTCTTCCTCAACCACCGGTTCAGCCACCGGTTCAGCCACTGGTACCTCCACAGGAGCGGGTGCTTCTGCCTCTTCTCCCCCGATTCCAAGGTCAAAGGCTCCGGCAAAAGCGTCTTGCGTGGCTTTAGCCACTTGCTTTTGGTTGGTTGTGTCGACGGTTGCTTCGACTGGAGTTGGGGCTGAGACAGGAGGCAGTTCCACCTTCGGTTGAGCGGGTTCGGCTTGGGCTGGAAGCGGAACTGGTGCTTCGGAAGGGAGTGGAACGCTCGGGGCAGCCGTCGCTGGCTTTTCTGAAGACGGCGCAGATTGAGCCGCTGGCGCAGAAGGTTTTGGCGGCAGAGCGACGCTGGAGGAGGCTGCTGTTCCACTCGCTAGCGTTGGTACAGGCAGGGCGTGGCCTGCCACGTCGAGCGCTGCTTCAAGTTCGTCGGCTATGGCGATCAATGAATCATGGTTTGATTCAGGTTGGGCCAAGAAAGATTCGAGGCCTTGCAAGTACCGGGTAACTTCACCCTTGCCTCCAGTAGCGTAAGCCACTGCGAGGAGTTTTAGAATCTTCATCGGGTCTGCAAAAGCAGTGAGTTTCGCCAGATCATCTGCGCCGATTGAATGCGATGCCCCCGAGAGGCTACCTGAAGAATCTGGCAACCCAATGTAATTTAGCAAAGGATCTGGGATGGCCATGATGCCTAGATGGCCTGCGACGAGGTAGTAAATCTCTCCACCTTCACATTGAATGCGTTCACTTGCAGCAGTGAAATCAAATTCTCCGGGCAAGAGGACCACATCTGAGAGCACTTCGAAGAATTTCTCCATTGCTTCAATGCGTTCCATGTCCATCAGCGTGTGAACCATATCAGATGATTCGGTCACACCAAAGTAGGCCGCAGCATCGTCCACTTCAATGCCATCAGGCATTGATTCTCCGGGCAATTCATCGACCATGATTCAACCCCCTACGCCTTGGCCACTTGTGCACTGTTTTTGAGGATGATGCAACCGAGTGTTCGTGAAGAGCCCATTCCAATCAGCGACTCCTTCCAAGATCAAAAATGGCTCGCGATTGAGGAGCGGACCAGCCTGTTTCTTGCAATTGCATCATGATTGTACGTTCGAGGTCCCCTTCATCGAGGGCTGTTCGAACCCAATCGGCTGCGGATTCGCGATCTTCTGTTTGCCAGTCTTCAAAAATACTCAAATCGATCTTAATGCGCGCTTTGCGAACCTTTGCTGAACCTTCATCTTCAGGCTCTTCCGCAGTTTGTACATCAGGGACTTTCGAAGCCATTGTGCGCCCCCGTGGAGGCCCAGAGGGTGCCTTCGATTGCGGGGGCCCAGAGGATGGACTGCGACCTGGAGGCCCACCCTTTGTTGGACCTGCCCTGCTTGGAGGGGAACGGGCTTGTGGGCCTGCTGCCGGCTTTGGAGTTGAGCGAGGTTGGGTGGGTTGAGGTGCAGCACGAGTCGAAGGGAAAGAGGAAGCGAAGGTGCCCTCTTCCTCATCTTCATCCCAGTCCTCGTCTTCATCGTCGTCATCGTAATCGAATTCGTCGCTGCGCAAAAGGCGCAACAGAAGCATGACCAGAAGACCGACGCCGAGTAAACCGCCCACGCCGGCGAGAATGGCCATTATTGGAGAGGAACCTAACAGACCACTGGAGGATTCATCATCGCTGGTTGCCTTTATTGGGCACCCATCGCCGTATCCACCATCTGACCCGGCGGGTTCATCGGGGCAGTTGTCAAAGTAATCGAACGTCCCATCGTTATCCGAATCGCTTTGCGTTGGATCACAGCCTGTCGAATCGACGTAGGTCTTGTAGGCCGGTTCTGTATCAGGGCACAAGTCTGGATCCACACCTGAAGCATTGTCTCCGTAACCATCCCGGTCACGGTCTTCCCATTGAGTTGGGTTTCCGGCCATGCCTACCGGTTCAAAGAGGTCTCGATAGCCATCGCCGTCATCGAAGCATCCAAGGAAATCAATGTATGAAGTTCCATTTTCAAGCGGGCACTGATCGGCGTTGTCTCCTTCAAGGTTGTCGCCGTAGCCATCGCCATCTTGATCGAACCATTGAGTTGCGTCGGTTGGGAAAGCATCCCCTTCTTGGTTTTCACGAAGTCCGTTGGAGGCGTTGAAAACATAGGTGTAGGCACCCTTGAAGCCGTCCCCATCGAGGTCGTTTTCGAGGGCTGATTCATCGGTACAGCCTGCATCATCGACTGGGAAACCGGTGGGCGTATCTGGGCAGTCATCTTCCGCATCCAGAACACCGTCCCCATCGGTGTCAATTTGGTTTGAAGCGCAGCCGTTAGCGTCGACATCTGTTCCAGATGTGAACGGGCAGATGTCCTGTGGATCAAACACCCCGTCGCCATCGCTGTCCGCCATTCGTTGGGCATCGCTGCATCCTGTTTCATCAACAGCATCTAGATACTCAGTTTGGTCGCACTGATCCATATCGTTCATGATGCCATCTTGATCGTCGTCCAACTGATTGTCAGCGCATCCAGCAGCGTTGACGGCCA
>TARA_B110001452_G_scaffold89522_1_pt1 | contig 14260 bp, 14 predicted proteins | sample TARA_B110001452 | Tara Oceans TARA_B110001452 (sample SAMEA4396971) | marine metagenome | biome: Polar Biome; feature: [DCM] deep chlorophyll maximum layer (ENVO:01000326); material: water (ENVO:00002006), including particulate matter (ENVO:01000060) such as... | depth 25 m
GGCAATTGCCGCAGAGTTCCATTCTCCCTGCACACGCTTGGCCGCCTCTGCATTGCTGCTGACAGCGACACGTTCAATATTGGGAAAGTTGGAGTTCAACCACTGTCGGCATTGCGCCAATGATTGAGAATGCGAGTACACCCGCGTGATATTGTCTTTATTGGTGCTCGGACCGATCATGAAATGCTGGTGAATGCGCAATTCCACTTCACCGCAAATTTTCAACGACGAGTCCATAAAGCTATCTAAGGTATGACTGATCACGCCCTCTGTGCTGTTTTCAACAGGCACAACACCGTAGTGGCAGCTACCCGCTAAGACTTCACGAAACACCTCGTCGATCGCAGACTGAGGTACGCTAATAGCAGCATCACCAAAATGCTTCAGCGCGGCTTCCTGCGTAAAGGTGCCCTCGGGCCCGAGGAAGGCAACTTTTATAGGCTGCTCCAACGCGAGACAAGACGACATGATCTGACGAAACAACCTAGCCATATCTTCATTGCCTAAGGGACCCGTATTTCGATCCATAATATGGCGCAACACCTGCGCTTCTCGTTCAGGCTTATAGTAGGCTTTGTCGCCCTGATCTTTTTTGACCTCTGCAACCTGCTGAGCACAACGTGCACGCTCACTAATACTCTGCATAATTTGCAGATCGAGCGCATCAATTTTGTCTCTAAGACCCAACAGTGGGTTATCGTCTGACATTGTTTAAACCTTCCTAGCCTTATTCTTCATTCGAATCATCTGTCTGAGCGATCTCTTTAGGAGCATCATCGCCAACACTGCTATCTAAAGCACTTTCTTCTTCCTCTGACTCGGCAATACGGGCCAGACTCACCAGATTCTCATTATCCTTGAGGCGAATAATCCGCACACCCTGAGTGTTACGGCCGACCACTGAGATCTCATCACCGCGAGTGCGCACCATGGTTCCCTGATCAGATATGAGCATGATCTCATCGCCGGCAAATAACTGGGTAGCACCCACTAGAGGGCCGTTACGTTCACTGGCCTGGATAGCAATCATTCCCTTACCACCGCGGCCCTTAGTCGGGAACTCACTGACATGCGTGCGCTTGCCGTAACCATTTTCACAGACGGTCAAAAGAAAGCCATCCTCCTTGGGCACAACCATGGCAATAACCAAATGCTCAACTGGCAGACGCATACCACGCACACCTTTAGACACTCTACCCATAGCCCGAGCATCCGTACTAGCAAAACGCACAGCCTTGCCTTCAGAGCTGAGCAGCATAATATCACTATCATCATCTATAATAGCGGTACCCACCAATTGATCACCTTCAACCAAGTCAACGGCGCGCAAGCCGACGCTTCGGGGCCTAGAATACTGATCCAAAGAGGTCTTCTTGACTGTCCCATTAGCCGTCGCCATGATCACAAATTTGTCAGGACTGTACTCTTCCACAGGCAGGATTGAACTGATACGCTCACCTTCAATCAACGGTAATAGATTGACCACTGGACGCCCCCGCGAGTTGCGGCCCGCCAACGGAATCTGATATACCTTGAGCCAATATACCTTGCCAAAATTAGTGAAACACAAAATGGTGGCGTGAGTACTAGCAATCAAAAGATGCTCGACAAAATCTTCTTCTTTAACTGCTGTCGCCGATTTACCCATTCCGCCGCGACGCTGAGCCTGATAATCACTTAAAGGCTGAGTCTTGGCATAACCGCCATGAGAAACTGTTACTACTCGATCTTCTTCGGTAATCAAGTCCGCTACTGTTAAATCATGCAGAGACTCAATAATTTCCGTGCGCCTAGCATCGCCAAACTCCTCAACAACAGCCTCGAGCTCTTCCCGAATAAGGGTCATAAGACGGTTAATATCACCTAGAATGTCCTGATATTCTGCAATCTCTTCCAACTTGACTGCAAACTCATCGATAATCTTGTTACTCTCCATGCTCGTAAGCCGGTGCAGACGCAGCTCAAGAATATCTTTAGCCTGCTCCTGAGACAAAAAGTACTGCCCATCATGCAGGCCGTAGTGTTTTTCAAGCCAATCAGGGCGCGATGCGTGAGGACCTGCGCGCTCGAGCATCGCAACCACGGTCCCTGGACTCCAGCCACGCGCAACAATGGCGTCTCGCGCATCCGCAGGTGAAGCAGACTGCTTGATGAGAGCGATTATTTCATCGATATTGGCCAGCGCAATAGCAAAACCTTCCAAGGTATGCGCGCGCTCTCGAGCCTTGCGCAGCAAGAAAATAGTTCTGCGCGTCACAACTTCACGACGGTGACGCACAAAGGCCTCAAGCATTTCCTTGAGGTTGAGAATGCGCGGCTGACCATCAACCAGAGCAACCACATTGATGCCAAAGACATTTTGCATTTGCGTTTGTGCGAACAGGTTGTTGAGCACTACCTCGCCAACTTCGCCACGCTTGATTTCTATCACAATGCGCATGCCATCTTTGTCAGATTCGTCGCGCAACTCTGATATGCCTTCCAGCTTTTTCTCTTTGACCAGTTCGGCAATACGCTCAATCAAACGCGCCTTATTCAGTTGATAAGGAATTTCGCTGACGATAATAGTTTCACGTTTGGTCTTCTCGTGCACCACAATTTCAGCACGAGCGCGCATGTAAATACGCCCACGGCCAGTCCTATAGGCCTGAATAATACCCGCCCTACCGTTGATGATCGCCCCTGTTGGAAAATCCGGACCGGGGATGTATTCCATCAGCTCATCAATGGTAATTTCGCTATTATCAATGAGCGCCAGACAGCCTCGAACTACTTCAGTTAGATTGTGCGGTGGAATATTCGTTGCCATACCCACGGCGATACCAGATGCACCATTGACGAGTAAATTGGGCACTCGAGTTGGCATTACCACGGGGATCTGTTCGGTCTCATCGTAGTTGGGCGCAAAATCAACCGTATCTTTTTCTAGATCTTCCAGCAGCGCATGGGCAATTTTGGTCATGCGGATTTCGGTATATCGCATCGCCGCAGCGGAATCGCCATCAACTGAGCCGAAGTTACCCTGACCATCGACCAACATATAGCGTAAAGAAAAAGGCTGAGCCATCCTAACGATGGTTTCATATACCGCAGAATCACCATGAGGGTGGTATTTACCGATAACATCACCCACCACACGGGCTGACTTCTTGTAGGCCTTATTCCAGTCGTTATTCAGCTCGCTCATAGCAAATAAAACACGCCTGTGCACTGGCTTTAGGCCATCTCGGACGTCAGGCAGCGCCCTGCCAACGATTACGCTCATGGCATAATCTAGATAGGATTGTTTAAGCTCATCTTCAATATTAACTGGAACAATTTCTTTGGCTAAATCGACCATAACGTATCATTATTTCCTGATTATTATTGCTCTTTTAGAGTTCGAGTCACCGTCTTTGATAAGGCCTAAAACAGTCCCCTTTAACAACCTCTATTTTAGCATAGATAGGGGGCTAAAATGTCACTTTTATTGCCCCTTTAGGGCCTTACAAGCTAAAAAATCGGTATACTTCTGGGACACACTTCGGAGCCACTATGCAACCCGCAAAAATCGACTTATTAATCTACTGCCGATGGATAGTCCCGATCATTCCTGAAGATAAAGTATGGGAAAATTGTGCCCTCGCAGTTGAAGGCGAAAAGATCATTGGCATCTTCCCTCAAGCCGAGGCTGCAAAGCGATTCGCCCCGCTGAACACCGAACATCTGGACAACCACATTTTAATGCCCGGCTTAGTTAATGCTCACGGCCATGCCGCCATGAGCTTGTTGCGCGGCTACGCTGATGACCTACCCCTAATGCCCTGGCTGCGCGATCATATCTGGCCAGCTGAGAGCCGCTTTGTGGACGATAGCTTTGTCCGCGACGGCACCAACCTGTCCATGGCAGAAATGATTAAATCGGGAACCACTTGCTTTGCCGACATGTATTTTTTCCACGAGACCATTGTTGAAGAGGTGCGCGCAGCAGGTATGCGCTGCCAGGTTGGCTTTACGGTCCTCGATTTCCCTACAGCTTATGCCAAGAACGCCGATGACTACATCCACAAAGGGCTAGCCCTGTACGATCGCTACGCCAATCAGCCGCTGATTAAGGTCGCTTGTGCGCCTCATTCGCCATACTCCGTTTCAGACCCTGCCATGCGAATTATTGCAACCTATGCCAATGAACTGGATATGGCGGTGCATATACACTGCCATGAAACCACCGAAGAGATCACCGAATCTATCGCCAATTATGACTGTCGTCCACTGGAGCGCCTAAAAAATCTTGGCTTGCTGTTACCCCAGACTCAGCTCGTACATATGACCCAAGTTGCTGGCGATGACATTGCGCTAGTGCAGGCTCACAACTGCCATGTGGTGCACTGTCCAGAGTCCAATTTAAAGCTCGCTAGCGGCTTCTGCCCGGTGGGCAAAATGATAGATGCAGGTATCAACGTAGCCATTGGGACTGACGGAGCCGCCAGTAATAATGATCTGGACCTGTTTGGTGAACTAAAAACTGCCGCTTTACTGGCTAAGGCTGTCGCCAATGATGCGTCAACACTCGACGCCCATGCCGCGCTGCGAATGGCCACTATTAACGGCGCTAAAGCCCTAGGCTGGGATAGTGAAATTGGCAGCCTTGAAGTGGGCAAGTCTGCCGACATGATAGCCATTGATATCAGCTCGATTGCCCAGCAGCCGTTGTATAATATCGCCTCTCAATTGGTTTATACCAATGTTGGACACCGTGTCACCCACAGCTGGGTAGCGGCGAAGCCCCTATTAATTAACGGCGAACTGCGCACATTGAATGAACAAAACGTGATCCAGACCGCCCAACAATGGCGTAACAGAATCGCCCAATAAGCAACTTATTACAGCGGAAAGCAAAGATGGCTAAAGCGCAAAATGTTGATCCCAATGAAATTCGAAAGTTTGAAGAACTCGCCAGTCGTTGGTGGGATCGGAACAGTGAATTTAAGCCTCTGCATGACATAAATCCCCTGCGAGCCAACTGGATTGACGCCCTAGCTCCTGTGGCGGAGCAGCACATTCTTGATGTAGGTTGCGGGGGTGGTATTCTATGTGAGGCCCTAGCGCAGCGTGGCGCCAAGGTCACTGGTATCGATATGGGTGATGCCCCGCTGGCGGTAGGTAACCTGCACAAACTTGAGTCTGGCGTCAGCGTCAGTTATGAAAAATCTACCGCTGAAGACTATGCGCTAAGCCATGCCAGCCAGTTTGACATAGTCACCTGCTTGGAAATGCTAGAACATGTGCCGGATCCCGGTTCAGTGGTAAGGGCCTGTGCTGAAATGACCAAACCCGGTGGCACGGTGTTCTTCTCAACGATCAACCGCAATCCAAAATCGTATTTGTTGGCCATAATCGGTGTGGAGTACATACTGCGTATGTTACCTAGAGGCACTCACGAATATGCAAAGTTTATCCGTCCCTCTGAGCTGGGCGGATGGATTCGCGAGTCGGGGTTGCAACTCGATCAGATGACAGGGCTGCTCTACAACCCCATCACTAAAACCTATAAGCTTGATGAACGAGACGTTGATGTGAACTATATGATCTGCGCTCGAAAGCCGCTCTAACCGATGATAAATTTTAAAGCGCTACTCTTTGATCTTGACGGTACGCTGCTAGACACAGCACCAGACTTTATTACCGCGCTTAACCGACAGTTAGCGCTGCATGACCTAAGTTCTCTTCCCGACGAGGCCATCCGGCGTTGCGTAACCAATGGCTCTGCCGGCCTAATTGCAGCGGGGTTCAGCATGCCTCAAGATGACCCGCGCTTTGGACCATTGCAAGCCGAATTTCTTGAGCTATATTTCGCGAATCTCGCGGACAGGACCGCGCTTTTTGAAGGACTACAGTCAGTACTTGATGAATGCGTCGTCCGAGGTATTCCCTGGGGTATTGTGACCAATAAACCTTGGCGCTACACCGAATCGACACTGTTGCAATTGGATCTGATGGACGGTGCGGCGACAGTGATCTGTCCCGACCATGTCACCCATCCCAAGCCTGATCCCGAAGCCATGTTTTTGGCCTGCACTGAAATAGCAATAGCACCTGCTGACTGCCTCTATGTGGGCGACCATGTCCGCGATATAGTCGCGGGCCGCGACGCAGGAATGCGCACCATTGCAGCGGGCTGGGGCTATATTGACGAGAATGAAGAGATTCTCGACTGGCAGGCAGACTGGGTCGTCGATCAGTCCCAGCAACTCTATTCACTTCTATTTAAGGATTAACCTTTGCTATCGGCAGAACAGATCATTAACTATCAAGCGCCAAGTAATTGCTTAAAAGACCGCATTATTTTTATTACCGGCGCTGGTGATGGCATCGGTAAAGCCGCCGCCTTAGCCTGCGCGCAGGCAGGAGCTTCGATCATATTAGCGGGCCGCACCGTGGCTAAGCTAGAGCAGGTTTATGACCAGATTATTGATGCCGAACTAGCCGAACCGACTATATATCCCATCAACCTCGAAGGCGCAGTCACTGACGATTACGATGCCCTCGCGGTTAATTTAGACGAACAATTTGGTCGCCTTGACGGGCTGCTCCACAACGCAGGCATTTTGGGTCAGCGCACGCCATTGAGCCACTACCGTCAAGATGTTTGGGATAAGGTGTTACAGGTTAACCTCACTGCTCCATTTCAAATGACCCAGGCGCTGATGCCCATATTGGAAAAATCGGTTGATGCCTCCGTGGTATTTACATCATCGGGTGTTGGCAGAACGAGTCGTGCATTTTGGGGAGCCTATGCAGTTTCTAAGTTTGCAATAGAGGGGATGGTGCAGACATGGGCTGCGGAACTTGGCGGATTGGGCTCTGTGCGTGTCAATGCCATTAATCCCGGTGCTACCGCGACTGACATGCGCGCCCAGGCTTTCCCAGCGGAAGATCCTCAGGGACTTAAGTCCCCTGCAGACATTATGTCCGCGTATCTTTATCTACTTGGGCCCGACAGTAAAACGGTAAATGGCGAGTCCATAAACGCCCAGACTCGATAGCAACGCGGTATAAAACCGACAATGGCCGAAGTTATCGGTTATTTCGAGGTATCTCCTCGAGCTCTAAGTTTCTTCTCCTTGCGCTGTCGAATGTCCTTATACACAGCCTTCTCACTAAATCGAGGCGGTCGCAGCTTAACCGCATGGAACAGCGATACCACCTGTTTGGGATCTAACTCAAGGAACTCAGAACGACGCACAATCGACGGCAGTTCAATCGGCCCGTAACTGATTCGCTTAAGTCGATTGACTTCAACATCCTGAGACTCCCATAAACGGCGTACCTCTCGAGTACGACCTTCAGCCAAAATCACTCGGAACCATCGATTGCTGCCGCCATGCTCTTCCGGTGTTCTTGAATGCTGCGCTTTAACCGTTTGAAATTTAGCTATGCCGTCCTCGAGTACCACTCCGTCAGTCAGACGCTTAATCATCGCCTCATCAACGTCACCATGAATACGCACCATATACTCACGCTTTACCTCATAGGATGGGTGCATCAGCCGATTGGCCAGCTCACCATGATTAGTAAACAGCAGCAAGCCACTGGTATTGATATCCAATCGACCAATCGCGATCCAACGACCACGACTAAGACGCGGCAGACTATCAAACACTGTGGGCCTGCCATCAGGATCCTTAGTCGTACTGACCTCGCCTTCAGGTTTGCTGTACATCAGCACTCTCGGACTGTCGTCAGTAACAATTTTAATTGGCCGACCATCAACCATAATGCGATCTTCCGCCTCTGCGCGATCCCCCAGTTTAGCGGTGGATCCATTGACCGACACCCGACCCGCGGAGATCCAAGTTTCTAGCTCACGACGCGAACCCAGGCCTGCTGTGGCTAACATTTTCTGTAATTTTTCACTCATAGCTTGAGCCACTACCATCATTAGATAAGGGGATTTCTGCGGTGACGGTTAAGGACTCATCAGAGCTAACGTTGACACCTTGATCAATGTCACCGACTTGCTCGTCGACGGCCAGTTCAACGTCTGGGGCTTTAGTCACAAATTGATCCTCAATCGAGGGGCCGTTGTCGTCGACGGGCAAAGCTATCCCATCCGGCTTATGCTGGCCACTGGACAGCGCCATCTCCAACTCTGGGTCAAGCTCAGCAAAGTCTTTGATCTCACTCAAAGCAGGCAGATGCTCAAGGCTCTTAATGTTGAAGTAGTCTAGAAACTGTTTGGTCGTCGCGTAGAGGGCGGGTTTACCCGGCACATCTCGGTAGCCGACTACTCGCACCCACTCACGTTCCTGAAGCGTCTTGATAATATCTGAGCTCACCGCCACACCACGCACTAATTCTATGTCGCCGCGGGTTAATGGCTGGCGATAGGCTATTAAAGATAGAGTCTCAAGCATGGCGCGAGAATATCGCTTCGGCTTTTCTTCCCAAAGTCTATTGACCCAAGTCGCCAGCTCTTGATTGACCTGCAAACGGTAGCCAGAAGCTATTTGTTTGAGCTGAAAGCCGCGACCACGGCAGTCGGCTTCAATCTCTTCAAGAGCCGCTTTCATCTGATCGCGCGGCGGCCGTTCGTCGTCTTCAAAGAGACTTTCAAGCCGCGCAATATCCAACGGCTTACCCGCGGCCATCAGTGCGCCTTCGATAATTTTTTTAATCAAGTCAGAATTCATGATGCTCTTGCTTTTACGTGTATGGGCCCAAAAGATTCATTTTGGACAATTTCTACCAATGACTCTTTGATCAACTCCATGATCGCCAAAAAGGTCACCACAACGCCCAGCTTACCTTCCCCCACCTTAAAAAGACTAACAAAGGGAACAAATTGCTGACCGCGAATAGCGTCTAACACCTGAGACATGCGCTCACGCGTGGATAGCTTCTCCATCTCTACCTGATGGCTTTCAAACATTTCGGCTCTACGCAGGACGTCTGCCAGTGCCGACAGTAACTCACGCATATCAACGCCGGGCTGCGGCTGCTCGCTCTCGCGATCAGGTGGCTCGGCTCTCGCCTGATGGATATCACGACCCATACGCGGCATTTCATCAATATCTTCAGCCGCATTTTTAAAGCGCTCATACTCCTGAAGTCGACGAATGAGATCAGCTCGAGGATCGTCTTCCTCATCCTCTTCAGAGACCTGTCGAGGGAGCAGCATGCGGGACTTAATCTCTGCCAACATGGCTGCCATCACTAAATATTCGGCGGCAAGTTCAAGATTAATCACGCCCATCAGATCAATATAACCCATGTATTGCCGAGTGATCTCAGCAACATTAATTTCAAGGATGTCCAGATTTTGACGACGAATTAGGTACAGGAGTAAATCCAGAGGCCCCTCAAACGCCTCTAGAATAACTTCAAGCGCATCGGGTGGGATATAGAGGTCTTTGGGCATGGTGGTCAACTCTTTACCCTGCACCACAGCAAAGGGCATCTCCCCTTGCTGGTGACTTGGCGACATGCCTGCACCGACCAGTGCTTCACCTAATGACGGCACTATGGCGACGTCCGCCAGCGGCGGGCTGTTTTCAACAGAGGTAGTTTCAGACGACACTTGATATCCCATCAGTATTCAGAGCGCGATTATAACCACAATACCGCCGAGGGGCATCAGGATTATTTAAGATTTACACATGGGCTGAAAAATCGCCCCGCCCCTGACGCGTTATCTCTGGGTTGGGACCCGTCATATCTACCACCGTGGTAGGCTCAATGCCACAGTGGCCACCATCGATAATAGCGTCGACATGAGACTCCATTAGCTGGCGAATGTCATAGGGGTCAGTCGGCGGAAAGTTATCATCCTGAGTTATAAGGGTCACGCTCATTATCGGCTCGCCAAGCTCCTCAAGCAATGCTTGCACAATGACACTATCCGGTACGCGGATGCCAATGGTTTTACGTTTCGGGTGCATCAGTCGCTTAGGCACCTCAGCGGAAGCCGGCAAAATAAAGGTAAAAGCACCAGGGGTGCTAGCCTTGAGAATTCTAAACGCACTATTATCAACCCTGGCATAGTTTGCCAACTCTGAAAGGTCACGACAAACTAGCGTAAAGTTGTGATTTTTATCAACGCTACGAATTGCCCGAATACGGTCCATCGCCTGCTTATCACCAATATGGCAACCGATGGCATAGACAGAGTCGGTGGGATAGATCGCCACGCCACCTGCACGAATAATCTCGGCGACCTGAGAGATCAGCCGTCGCTGCGGATTGTCCGGATGAATAACGAAATATTGACTCATACTGATCCCTGTATTGGTGAGTGTTGTCTTTGGGCTGTATTATCACATAGCTTTGGGTATTATTGGATAGCTTTGGGTATTATTGGACAGCTGAGCAAACTGTTTTAATGCCTGCCAGCCTCCTCAGCAGACTACCTTCACACTGCCTGGGCATCGTCGATCAAAAGTCTCCGCAGAGCTGGCAGGGAGGCTAAAATACAAATAGATTACTGCCTTCTCGACAATGATCGCATAGCGGTTACAATGCTTCTCTTTTTCTAGCCCATTTTTATGCCTAACCAAGATCCCCTAGTCGACGAACATTCAAGCACAAAAAAGCCAGAGAGTTTGCTCCTAAATCTCGCGTTTAATTTGCTAGTACCGACATTGGTTTTAACCAAGCTGAGTTCCCCTGACTTTTTAGGCATTAAACTGGCCATCGTTGTCGCACTCGCATTTCCCATCGGTTATGGATTGCATGATTTCATCACTCGCGGAAAGCTAAATTTCTTTTCCGGCCTAGGTGTTGTCAGCGTGACTCTGACAGGCGGCATCAGCCTCATGGAACTCGATGCTATTTATATCGCCATTAAAGAGGCCTCTATCCCTGCAATATTTGGTTTGGCTACGCTGATTTCCCTGAAAACCTCGCAGCCGCTTATTCATACGTTTTTGCTCAATGAAGCCATTTTGGAGACCCAAAAAATCAAAGATGCCTTGGCGAAAAATGGTCAGCAGTCAGAGTTTGACAAGTTATTAGTTAATGCATCTTGGATTTTAGCTGGATCTTTCTTTCTCTCATCAATACTCAATTATTTATTAGCCGTGATTATATTGACCGCGGACCCGGGCACCGTGCTGTTTAATGAACAGCTCGGAAAAATGACCGCACTCAGTTTTCCCGTGATCGCCCTGCCCGCAATGGTCGTTCTGACAGCCGATTTATTCTATCTTTTCAGAGGTATCACCCGGCTGACGGGTATTCCTTTAGAAGGCATCGTAAAACAGAAATAGCCGAGGCAATAGACCATGTGGTACGCAATTATTAGCCAAGATAACGATAATAGTCTGACCCAGCGACAGTCTGCGCGAACGGCCCATCTCAATCGACTGCATCAACTTAAAAATACGGGGCGCTTGTTAGTGGCAGGCCCGCATCCCGCAATTGACAATCCTGAGCCAGGCGAAGCCGGGTTTACCGGCAGTTTGGTGATAGCCGAATTCGACTCATTGATGGATGCGAAGGCCTGGGCCGATGCTGACCCCTATGTGAGCGCCGGCGTCTATGCCTCAGTGACCGTCAAACCGTTCAATCGAGTCCTACCTTAAGCTCTCCGACGGAGCCGAAGCATTAGCTTTTTTGCCCGATCAAGGTATGATTCACCCCTCTAAAACTATGAAAGAAGAACTATGAACTTCCGACTCTTAACGATAGCTGTTTTTTTAGGCGCCTTTGCCGCCAATACTCATGCCCAAGAGGTTGCTGACCCCGAGATTCAGGATGCCACAAATACTGCTGTCGCTGAGACTGTGGCGATAGCCCCAGCCCCAAAGCCTGCAATTAAGCCACAGCCGCGCTATGTCTCTGATGAATTCTATGTACCCCTGAGAGAAACTCCCTGCTCACGCTGCAAAATTGTCCACCGCGGTTTGAAATCTGGCACCAAACTCATGCTAACCGACCTCCAAGACGGTTGGGCATTGATGAGGACGGCCAATGGTACTGTGGGTTGGGTCGAAGAACAGTTTCTGAGCGAGTTGCCAATAGCACGAATTCAGCTAATTAAGGACCAGAAGGCACTGAAAACTCTAAAAGTGCGCAATGACAAGCTTGAACAGATTATGCGAGAGCTGCGCAAGCAATCAAATGCGCTGCGCGGCGAGCTCGATAGCACCTCGGGCAGCAATGACAACCTCACGGATGAACTTGCCAATATTAAAGAGATCTCTGCTGACGCCATCGCACTGAACAATCAGAACCAACAGCTGGTTAAGAAAAATCATATGCTGCAAGGCGAAAATGACGTACTGAAAGCTAATGTGAGTGACATGAAAAAAGACCGGAGCAATGAGTCATTTTTATACGGTGGCATAACCGCTTTTCTCGGCGCCATATTAGTCGCTCTGATCCCTAAATTACGCGGTAGAAAACAATTTTCAGAGTGGCAGTAACTCACTGGTAACAATGGTCAAAAGGTTCACAGAAACGTCGGTTGCGGCGATATTTTTGTAACATTAAAAAGGAAGTTTTCTCATGAAGAAGTCATTTTGTAAGCTGGTCATCTCTCTGGCGTTGGTGTTTTCAACAGCGCCTGGCTACGCAGCCGCAACTAATCCTCAAGTCCTTTTTAAAACTGACAAAGGCGATATTCTCGTCGAACTGTATCCCAAGAAAGCCCCCGTCACTGTTGACAGCTTTATCAAGCACATAAAGGGTTTTCACTATGACGGATTGATTTTTCACCGAGTGATTAATAAATTTATGATTCAAACCGGTGGCTTCACTTTCGATTTGACGCCCCGGACAAGCGATCGCCCGATGATAGTCAATGAATCTGACAACGGTCTTAAAAATAAGCGTGGCACCCTAGCAATGGCGCGTACCAGCGATCCAGACAGCGCGCTGGCGCAGTTTTTTATCAACCATAAATACAATCGGTTTTTAGATTATAAAGAGGGCCGCCCCGGCTATGCCGTTTTCGGCAAGGTCATCTCTGGCCTGGCAGTAGTGGATAGTATTGCAGTGGTCGAGACAACCAACATGAAAGGCTATGCTGATGTGCCAGTGGAGCCTATTCGGATACTCAGTGCACGACTGCTCAACCCAGAAGCCGTGACGCTTTTGCCTGAACAGAAAAAAGCCAACAAACCGGCATTTGAAAGACCTATTCCCATTCGGTAGCGGAGGAATCACATGGTCGCCCTGAGTATTAATCTCAACAAAATTGCCCTGATCAGAAATTCTCGAGAGGGCAACTACCCCAACGTCATTAGTCATGCTCAACTATGCATCGACGAAGGCGTCGAGGGTATTACCGTGCACCCGAGACCCGATCAACGTCATATTCGCCCCATCGATGTACGTCAGCTAAATCAGCTTGTAAGCCCACTGAGCACCGTAGAGTTTAATATTGAAGGTAACCCCTTTGCGCCATCGCTCGGCGATTACCCCGGTTTTATAGCATTAGTCAAAGAGTCACAGCCTGAACAGTGCACCCTAGTGCCGGACAATAATGACCAGCTTACCTCTGATCATGGTTTTGACCTGAATATAACCGGCGAACAATTAATGCCCATTATTCAGGACCTCAAAGCACAGGGCATACGGGTAGCACTGTTTATGGACCCTGATCCTGCGCAGATACGACTGGCCGCACAGGTCGGAGCAGACCGCGTTGAACTTTACACGGGCCCCTATGCAGCCGCCTGGGGTACTGACAATCTTGATAGACTTTTTCAGCGTCATCTGGCGGCGGCAGAACTTGCCACATCGCTGGGCATGGGCGTTAACGCTGGGCATGACCTGAACTTAGACAACTTGGCCAAGTTTGCCAGCATCCCTAGCCTGCTTGAAGTGTCCATTGGCCATGCGTTTACCGTGGATTCTCTGGCAATGGGCATGACCAACGCGCTACGGGCTTACAAAACACTACTCAGCTAGGTACCGCCATGCCTGACAACCTATCATCATTAACACTGTCCTGTATTGGCGCCGGCCGACTCGGGAAAACCCTCTGCCACCTATTTTCTCAACACCTACACATAGGGCACATAATCAATTGCTCTGAAGAGTCTGCCCAGTTAGCCGTCGACTTTATTGGCGCAGGTCAGGCTAGGGGCGCGCCAGTCGAGTGTGCTGACATCTGGTTGATCGCCACGCCAGACAACGAAATCAAAGCGGCCAGTGCGGCTCTTAGAACTGCCGGCGTGCTTCGCAAAAGCGATACAGTCTTTCACTGCAGCGGGGCATTAAACGCAACGGTGTTAGACATCAGCGACTGCCACACCGCCTCAGTTCACCCGATTCA
>TARA_B110001452_G_scaffold120849_1_pt1 | contig 14226 bp, 7 predicted proteins | sample TARA_B110001452 | Tara Oceans TARA_B110001452 (sample SAMEA4396971) | marine metagenome | biome: Polar Biome; feature: [DCM] deep chlorophyll maximum layer (ENVO:01000326); material: water (ENVO:00002006), including particulate matter (ENVO:01000060) such as... | depth 25 m
TTTCTACTTAAGTCATCTTAAGGTTGCTTAAAGGTACACTAACTCGTGTGGTCGTTCAAGCAAGAGTTAGTGTACCTTTAAGCAACCTTAAGACATCTTAAGTGGAAAAGTGACCGGTCCCATTTCTTCTAAACCTTGCTTGACCGCACGCCTGCGGCAGATGGATCTCCCGGGCACGAGGTGCGTGTATCGTCAGATTGTCGGCAGATCCATCTGCCGCAGGCGTGCAGTCAAGCAAGGTTTAGAAGAAATGGCACGGCTCACTTTTCTACTTAAGTTGTCTTAAGGTTGCTTGAAGGTACACTAACTCGTGTGGGGTCGCGAGGTTGCTAGCTTGGGGATTTACTGGACTCGTGCGTTTCAGCAGACCACCGTCCCCACGACAATCCACGGTACCAGCGCGGCCAGCGCCGACAACAGGAGCGACAGGATGTCGCCTGTGGCGCCATACGGCACGGTCGTGTCCATCGCGAGCATCGTGATGATCCACCCGGCAACGAGCAGGAGGGGCACCGAAAACCACACCGTTTGCAGGATCCATCTTCGAATGTACGGGTTCTGGCATTCGTACCGGCCCCCGACCAGTGCCGCCGCAAAGAAGAATGAGATGCAGTGCTGCGTTGCCCACTCGAAGCTCGTCACCCGCCAGCCACGGCCGTCTCCAAACCGACTGCCATCGTACCCCGACACGATGCCGAGCGAGCCGATGGTCAGCGACAGCTGCATCGACACCAGCGCCACGAGTCCGCACGCTGTGACGTACTCGATCCAGCCAACGTAGCGCTCTCGCGAGCAAAAGCTCGAGTACAACAGCTGCGAGATGCCGGTGGTGACGGAGAGCAGCAGCGTCGTCAGGAGCGTGGCGGCCACGTTCCAGTGCGTGAGGTATGTGAGGTCGAAGCCAAACGCCGACCCGAGCCGCTCGATTGTGTACACCATGATGCCGGCGGCGTGCAGCGCACAGGCGAGCCAGGTGTAGCCAAACCAGGCCAATGGTATGGAACAGTACAGCAGCAGCACCTCGATGCTCGCCAGCACCGACGTGCCGTCGGAGAAGACGTACACGGCAACCACCGCCACCGCGGCCGAGACGATGGCAAGCCACCCAGCTGCGCGGGACGCCTCCACGCTCGCGAGCTCCTGCTCTCGGGTGTAGTAGTCGCGTCGCGTGCGGCAGCGGCGTTCGTACGGGAATGCAAAGATGGTGAGTCCCACGGCGCAGGCCCAGAGCGTCGCGGGCGACGCGTTGGCCGAGTACATGCGTCGTGCTCGGTAGGTCATCTCGCACACGTCGATCAGACCCGTGCAGGCGCCGTCGCCAAAGAGCGTCGGCATGTCGTCCAAGCGCGCGTACGTGGCAATCTGAACGACAAAGGCGGCGGTGAACACGAGCACGGAGAGCATCGCCATGACCGTGCACACGGGCGTGCATCCGTACTCGTAGATCAGGTCGTGGTTCATCAGCACGATGACCGAGGCCGCGATGCAGATCAGACCGCCAAAGCCGAGCGTCGCTGCGACCAGATCGTCCGCTTGCGCGTAGCCGCGGGCCGACACCTCCTGATCGCTGACGCTGAACTGAACGACCTCGGTCGCATGCGAGACGCTCGCGCGCACGACGCGCAGCCCCGCATACCCCAGAAACCCCGACGCGAGCGCGACCAGGTTCTCGCGACGCCCCCGCGCGTCGTAGCCCCGCTCGCCCTGCATGGGCCCGCTGAGCCCGTAGATGAGGATCGTCGCCCACCCGCCCAGGAGGCAGTAGGTCGCATCTGCAACGCGCGCATTCGGACCGCCGTGGTGGAGCCCGATCCATGCGGCGATCGCGAGCAGCACGCAGGCCAGTGCGCGTTGCTCAAACAAAAAGTGCGGCTCGACGGGCGGCGCAGCGATCAGCGCCACAAGCACGAGGGCCGTCGTGCGCAAGGACACTGGCACGTCGGCCACGATGGTCGTCGGTAACGCGTTCAGCGCGTCAAAGGCAATCGAGGACGCAAAGATCGCGCATGCGGCAACGACGTTGCCCTCGGCCACCAGCTCGTGCCGGCTCGGTTGCACGTCCTCGTTGACGAGCGGCGCATCCTCGACGGACGACGCCGGCGACTGCGCCCGCTTGGCATCCGCCATTGCAATCGCGCCGCCGCGTCGGCGCGCGCCTCTCTCTCTCTCTGGCTGTATGGGGCAGACGTGTTCGGTTATCGGTGGAGATAACGTGGAGAGCGGCGTGAGTCGGACAGGGGGGGCAACGACAAACGCCGAACGCGATCGCGGAGATTGACAATGTCGTTGCCCAACGTCTGGCAATTGTCCACGAAGACGGGCCTCCCCTGCAACACGGGCGCGACCATGCAGTGCGATTCCGTGGCCAACCCGGCGTACGACGGATACGGCGACGAACAAGGTCGCCTGGATCGCTGGAACCGCTTCACGCAGTGGGCACAGCGCATGTACCAGTGGATTGAGGCGCAGAAGCGCCTTAACTCTGCCTTTGATCCAACAGTCGACGAGGTGCGCAACGAGCACAACATCCTCTGCGCCATCTGCGCCAACCCGCTCGGCGTGCGCTGGCCGACGACGACCATCGGCGTCATGGGCGTGCAGCACAACGTGCCCGAGGCGTGGGCCGAGGGACCAATGTCCATCTTCCGCATCGGGTTTGTCCCGCCTCGGGCAGACGCGGGACTGTCGTCGCGCTCGCGCCCCGCCGAGTCGGGGCAAGGCACGTGCGAGTACGTGCACACGGGCTGTCTCTACGGGCTGATGGTCAACCGCGGCCGCTACGAGGGCGTCACCCCGTTTCGGTTCGAGCGCATGCTCACCAATGAAAACGCGATTCCCTACGCCGGCGCCATCATGGAGCGGCTGATCGCTGAGGCGCAGACGGTCGGCATGGACATCCCACCCGAGGTGTACGAGGAGGTGCAGGAGCAGGTGCGATTCGACGCGGAACGCAGACGCAACCCGGCGTACCAACCACCGCCGATGCGGATTCGGTTCATGGACGACGACGACGGCTTTGACGATGGGGTCGACGACTTTGTCGACAGCCTGTTCGATGGTCAACCGGAACCAAACGACGACGAGTTTGCCGACATCGTCGATGCAGCGACCCGGGGTTTGCGCGCGAGCGATGTCGTTCGCCTGTCTGCGCCGGCGGCGCCGCGTGACGACGTGCCGCGCGCGCCAAACAACACCGACCGCGACCTCCGAATCCGTCGGGCTGGAAACAGGGACTACTACTTTGTGCATCCATGCCCCCCGGCGGCACCGTTTGTCCTGAACTTTGTCAGGCCAGCCGCGCGCCCCTTGGGCAACCGGAATGCCGAGACCCACATTGAGAACACGCTCTTCAACACAAATTCGTACATCATGTTTGCGGAGGCAATGGGCACCCGGCCCTTTCCGATCGTTCCAGGGCCCGCCCCGGAGCCACTCGAAATGCTTCCGCTGCTGTGCGGCGAGGGCCAGAGCCCCAACGCCGTCGGCTATGCTGTCTTCTACCACCCCAACCTCGACGCACTTCGGACGCTCATTGCCATCGAGAAGAACACGTTGGCAGGCATGGACGCCAGCGAGGACAATGCGTGGCCGCCTGAGCTTCCCTTTTACCACCGGTTTGGAATTCGCATGGTTCAGCAGCGACCCATCCTAAAGCTGACCGACTACGAGTACCTGCTGTCGTACACGTCGGGAGCTGGCGCGGGAGCCTTTGCAAACGAACCACCCTCGTACTACCAGTTCGAGGCCTTGATGCCGATCACCATCGTGGCGTGCCAGCGCATCCACGAGTGGTTCAAGTACTACCAGCGCAATCCGCTCGGCGACGGCGTACCGGACAACGCAATCGGCCGGTTCTTCAATGCGTTTGGTCACGCCCAGGACCAACTGGCAGTGTCGATTCAGATTCTGCGCGAGCTCGTCGGGGCAAACCTCTACGACGTCTCCCTCAGCCGGGCCGACTGCAAGATCATGAACCGAATGGTCCCGGAGGGCACCGCTGGACCGTTTGAACGCGCGTTTGAGGAGACGCACGCCACGCCGTTTCGGATGCTCTACGGCGACGTGCTGGCGTTGCAAACCGGATTCGTGGGCACAAACGGCGACACCGAAAACACGAGCAAGTTCTCCGCGGAGGCCATGGTCGCGCTCTTCCAACTCGGCTACAATCTGAACATTGACGACATGGTCACGCTCGCGAAAAACTTTGACGCGCGTATGCTGCTGAGTGCGGCACTCTTCTTCAACATTTCGGAGACGCCCGAAGGGGACGGGGTCTTGCGCATCATCAATCGATCGTCCGGCAGACCCGTCGTGCCCCGCCGCATGAACGCTGCGATTGTCTTCAAGTGCCTCACGGCAGTGCGGTTGCAACTCGAACGTTTCCGCATCCAATACGACCCCGCAACCCTCGTACCGGTCTTTCGTGAGGAGCTGAAGCACGGCAGCACGGCCGCCGCCGAGTTTCTGGTGGCCTTGCGCATGTGCAACCTCTGGACCATGCCGAGCGACCGCCAGGGGTCGACGATGCTGCCGTGGTTCAACTTTTACGATGCAGAAGATCTGTCCTCGTTTGACGTCGTCTTCAACACAGGCGAGGACGAGAGCGCGTACCGCCGCAACCAGAGCGCGCCGGATACCAGCCTGGGACTTCCGTACATGCTGGACGGAAAGTGGCAGCTGATGCTCGTGGACATGCTGATCGAGCTGCGCGGATTGCGAACGCGGGGCGACTTTGATGGCACACGTCGGGGACGGGGCCAGCGTCTGCGGTGGGTTCACCAGCAGCTTCGCGATCAGAGGCGTGGGCCGCTGCTGTCGTTTCAAGACGCGTGCCAGCAGCTCATCACGACGTTTGAGGCGTGGTTGCCGCGCATGAACGAGTACGGCACCAGGACCTCTCCCAGGTTTGTGCCGATCACGGAGGACTTTTACACTTCGACTCCGCAGTCGCCGTCGAGTGGACAGCAGCAACAGGCCTTTCCATCGGCACTGGAACGAACCGAGTCGGACGACGCGTTCCTTGACGGCATGATGACGGACGCCCTGTTCGACATGGCTGCAACAACCGGCACGGGAGCGAGTGCCGCTGCGGCGGCGGCGGCGGCGGCGAGGGCTGCGGCAAAGAAGATCTTCCAGACCCTCACAAAGGCAATGGCCCCAAAGGGTCGGGCTGCGCTCGAGGCCCTCCTCAAAAGGATGAACATTGACTTTGTGCGGGAGTTCTATCTCGCGTTGAGGAAGAAGAAGGAGCTGGACGAGGCACTGCCCAAGACAAGACCAAAGGCCGGCACGAGTTCGTCCGTCGTGGACGAGGCGTTTGCACAGCTCGCAGTCGGCCCGTCCACGTCGGCGTGCGTCAACCGCGGCAAGCTGTCCGTGGAGGAGCAGCGCCTATGCGATGCGGCCGAGCTGGCCGACATTGCCTACGACGGCGTCAAAAAGGGCTGGTTGCCCTGGCTCTTGGGCTTTTTGGCGAGCCTCGTTGATTTCTGAACTGTGTGCGGGTGTGGCGACGTGTGGGTGTGTCTGCGCCTCCTTGCGAGAGTGTGTCGTTCCAGCCTTGCGGGTTGTTGCCACTGAACATGACAGCTGACCCCCCGCTCACGCGTCCCCGCACGTACCAACAATGACCACCGTGGCAAACGACAGCAGCAAGAAGCGCGGCTGGGGCGCGGTGGAGAAGGCCGACGGCACGACCAACGACGCCGCGCCCGTACTGAAGCGCAGCAGCAACGAGCCGGTCAAGCTGCTCGACTTTGACACGAACGACTTGGAAATCAGCCCCACCATCAAGGACGGCTCCATCGGCGACAAGTTCGTCGAGGTGAGCTACAAAAAATCGCGCCTCGCCATCAAGTTTGACGACCTGCCCGACTGGCGTCGCTCGCCGTTCAAGGCTGGCCCGGCGCAGACCAAGGATGGCAAGCAGCTCGGCGACAGCTGGGGCATGGTGCTCGAGATCAGCCCCGAGGAGTACGACAAGTACCGTGAGATCGAGCAGCACGTCCTCAAGGAGCTCGCGCCGCGTGCCACGGAGCTTATGAATCACACGCTCAAGAAGCCGCAGGCGGGCAAGCCGCCCAAGAAGATCTCCGCGACCGAGTTTGAGGAGTCGTACAACTCGCCGCTCAAGCCGGCCGACCCGGAGAAGGGCTACAAGGCCACCATCCGCATCGGCGTGCCGCACGAGGCGGTGGGCAAGGACGGCAAGCCCCGTCAGATGCCGGAGATCCTGCTGACCAAGCTCAAGGGCGAGAACCAGTGGACCAAGCCCAAGCCCGGCACCATCCACGACCTCGACCGCAACATTGCCATCTGCCCCGTCGTCAAGCTCTTCCGCGGCATCTACTTTGGCAACACCGGCTGGGGCATGCGCTTCGTGCTCGACTCGGCCTACGTCTTCACCAACCTGACCGGCAACACCGGCCCCAAGCTCAACACCTCGCACATGCAGGAGGTGCCGGACAGCGACGACGAGCAGGAGACCAAGCCCAACATGGAGATGCAGGTGCGCCCGTTCATGGGCGACGCCCTCGCTGGCTACGACGATGGCAGCGGTGGCAACGGTGGCAACGGCGTCGCAACCGGCGGCGAGGATGCCAAGGCCTGAGCACAACCCATACGCTGCACAGACGAGTCGTGGAGTGTGAGTTTGACGTGGTCGGGTAAACGTGTGTGGTACCGATCATAAAGCTCGTGTGAAAATCCATCTGTCGTGGCACGCACACCGTCTCACTTGACATGACGACGCTCCCCAACCTCTCGAGCCTGGTCTTGTCAGACGGCAGGGGTGCGCGCAGTGCGTCCGTCTCTGCGCAACACGGTCTCGCGATACCGGATGATGCAGTGTGCGAGCAGTTCCTGAGAAAGAAGCTCCCTCCGGTTGCCTACAGCGCACCAGGCATCCTGGTGAGCGCTGGGCTCAGTAAAAAACCGGCTCTCGAGAAGTTCATGGAGAGAAACCGACCAACCCACACATGGAGCGACGGCTTTCTGTACGCGTACTACGGGCGCCCGGCTGCAAGCGACACTGTCGTCGTCTTCTGCCAAGACAAGGGCATTTCGTTCAGCCTGCTGGGCGGATACCTCGTCAATCCATGGGCCTACCTGATGGCCAAAATCAATCTGTATTGGAATGCCAGCGGCCGCCCGGGCAACGGCGCGTTGATTGACGTCTTTTCCTCAAACGAAGTGATCATGTCGTTCTACAAGAAGCTTTGGTACGACAAGCGCCTGCCAGCGCTGAACAGAGAGTACGGGTGCCTGTCCCAGATGCTCGATGCGATCAGGCGAGGCGAGCAGCTTCCAATGATGTGGAGCGACGACGGCATGCTCATGGTCGAAGAATTCACGAATGCTTTTTACAAGAACCTGGCCCGGAAACAGCGTTGACGCGTTCAGTATCAGCACGCCCTAGCGGGTATTTTTGACTTGTGGGTTGTGTGCAACCAGTGAAAAAGCGTGCGCTAACGCCGGTACAAATTGAAGCGCGCTCGTCTCCGACACACACACGCACACGCGTGCGCACGCATGGCACTCGTATCGCTCCTGGAGGAGACCATGAACGAGGTCTTCGTGGCCAGCACGCAGCGCGCGAGCCGCGCCGCGCGCTCGCCGCCGCCCTCGTCCGATGCCGAGACGGCGGCGTGGGTCGTCGCCAACGGCGTCGCCGCCGAGCTGGAACGGACGGGTCTGCTGCGACTGCAGCGTCTGCCGCCCACCGAATGGGCCAAGCCGCAGCCGGGACGGCGGACCTACCGCGACGGGCGCAACGGCATCGGCGGCGGCGGTGGCAATGGCGGCGGCGGCAGTGGCGGCGGCGGCGGCGGCGGCGGCAACAGCAAGGCGCTCGTGCTCTCGCTCGATGCGGGCGCGCCGGCACGGCCGACCGCGCAGCTGAGCCACGTCTTCTCGCTCCAGCGCCCCATTGACGCCAACGCGCGCGAGGCGTCGCACATTGCCTACCAGGCCGTGTTGCCTCTGGAGGCCACCCAGCTGGCGGCCGCGGGCATGCGCTCCAACTCGGTGCGCGCCAGCGTCGTGCACAAGCCCAAGAAGACGTGCGGAGGCGGACAGCAGACGACGCGCAACAACCTGGGGGACATGGCGGCCTCCTGGGCCGCGCAGGCAGTCTCGGTGGCGGTGTCCATGGGTGTCGCTCGGTACGTGTGCCGCGTCAAGCACGGCTTTGCCGTCTCCGATCCGGCGGCCACGACGGCCCTCGACTGCTGGACGCTCGTGGCTGAAAACGAGCCCCACCATCCCCACGCCACCGTGGGTGCCAACACCGTCTTCGTCGTCACGTCCACCACGCGGCTGTTGCCCCACGCGATGCCGACCCGCGTCACGACGCACTCATTCTTGGACACGATGCGCGGCTTTGCACAGTCTGAGATTGAAATGGGTGCCATTCGACAACGCGTGCCGCAGCAGGTCGAAGCGTTGCTCACCGTGTGCCACTGCATCGTCGACAACACCGAGGGCGTCAACGTCTGGGCGTCCTGGGCGCTGCTCGTGCACATGCTCTCGGATCCGCGCCTCCGCCGCATGATTCAGGCATCGCCCGTCAACGATCTCGAGGCGGCGACCGCCTTTGTCTTCCAGAGCTACGCGCGCGCCGAGATCACGCGCCGCGCACGCATGGACGTCAGCGCGCAGCACCAGCAGCAGAACCGCGGCAAAGGCAAAGGCAAAGCCAAAGGCAAGCAACCCAAACGCGCTCGCACCAAACAGACCAAGGACGAGGACGAGCAGGCGGTCAAGGAGGAGGACGAAGAGGAGGAGGACGAGGGCGAGGGCGAGGACGAGGGCGAGGGCGAGGGCGAGGAGGAGGAAGAGTTTGACGTGCCCGACTACGACGAGGATGCCGCCAGCGTCGCCCCGTCGACTGCCACGGTCAACGACGCGGCCTCGGACGCGGGACCGAGCGAGAGCGCCGACGGGGCCGTGGCGACGCAGATGATGATGGTGCAGACGGCCGTCGACAAGCGCAGTGCCACGGACAAACAGACGCTTTCGCTCAAACGCAAGCGCCCGCCGAGGTCGGGCCCTGCCCAACCCATCAGCGGCGGCTTCCTGGAGTACTGGCAGGCGGCCTTCCACTCGTCCTACGCGGCCATTCTCAAGATGATGATCACGCAGTCCAAGACGCTGGCCAACACGGCGGCCGTGGACACGCTGCTCGGGCAGGCGCCCGACGGCATCAAGGTGCATCGCAACGCGCTGCTCGTCGACATCTCGTGCCGCAACGCCGTCAAGTCGGCCGAGGCCATCTCCGGCCTCGTGGTCACCTCGGACGCGCGCGTGCCCAAGATCCTCACCTGGCGATGCCGCGACGTCCGCAACCGCGTGCAGTGTCACGTCGGCCTCGTGCGCAGCGCCAACGACGCGAGCAACACGACCCTGCACGCCTGCCGCCTCGCGCCACCGCAGTGCCAGCCGCTGCACGGCACGGCCAACCACACCGTCTGCATCTGGAGCCTGGCCGTGCGCAACACGACGCCGCGGGACAATTCGACGGCCCTGCTTCCGGGCATCATCGAGGGTGCCACGCACCTCCACGCGCTCGAGACGGGGCAGATTCGCTTCGAGTCGCGGCACCACCTGGCGCGCGTGTTTGACCAGGTCAAGCAGCGCGCTGCCCGCGCGGCCTCGGACGGCTCGTTGCCGCCCGCGCTGACGGGCGTCGTGCGCGGCGTCGTCGTCCTGCGTGGCACGTTTGTCTTTGGCATGTCGCCCGTTCGCACGGGCGTGGAGATGGCAGAGGCCATGGCGTCGGCGCGCACGTCGGCCGGCCAGAATGCTGGCTTCGCTCCCGCCAATGACTTTGAGAGCTGCGCGCTGCTCTCGCAGGAGTGTCTGGACGGCAAGCGGATCGCCGAGCCCTTTGCCACGCCGAGCAACAACATTGCGCTGGGCCTGCAGGCCAACGAGCAGCTGCGCGTGCTCATGAAGAACCGCTCCCATCGCGGCGATCCGTGCCGGCATCTCTGCGGCGTCGTGACGCCGCAGGACCTGCTCGAGCCCTCGGTCGAGGAGTTTGACAAGCCGCAGTCGCTGCTGCCAATCGTCGACTGTAAGATTGACATGCTGGAGGACCCCACGGGCGCCGGCGCCGCGCTGCCCAATCGCCGCGACGCCTGCCTGCGCAAGGCGGCCGTCACGCTCACCGTCTGCGGCGACGCGCCCGTGCGGATGCCGGAGCTGCTCGACCTGTTCTGTCGCGGCTGCGTCGATGAGCTCGCCGTGGGCCCGCGTGCGGCCCTCGACTGCTTCTTTGAGCTGACGGCGCTCACGCTCGGAGCGGCCGCGCGCGCGTCCGAGGTGAACGACCTCGCCACCTCGGTCTGCGCTGGGCACGTCAACTCCAGCATCGCGTCGGCCAAGCGCATCCTGGTGGGCGACCTCAACCTGCGGCCCTACCTGACGCTCTTTGACGTCTACCGCGTCGGCACAAACAACGTGCCGCGCAGCTACGAGACGACGCCCTGGACCGGCGCGTACGGTGCCGGTGCGACGCTCGCCACCAGCGCCACTTTCTTGCGCCATCGCAAAGCACTGAGTTTGGCACGCAACGCTCCGTACAGGTTTCGACATTGGCACGTCGGGCGGCATCGGCATCCGCGCGTCGTCGACGACCGCGGACAAACGGTGCGCATTCAATCATTCAAACCCATCAAACGCAGGTGCCAGGCTACTGGCCAGACCTCAGACAGCCTATCCAGTTCAGACTCGGACGGCAAGACTGACTGTCGTTTGTTCCCTGGCTGCGCAGGAACCACGGCAAGCTGCTCATGTCGCAGGCCCAGGTCGATCGTTGGTGCGCGGCCTTTGCCAAGGTGCACTACATGCAGGTGAGCGACACGCACTACGCGCCGATTCCGCGCGAGACGCGCGGCGTGCCCCACTACACCGTGCCCGGGCTCCACGCCTACCTGGACGACTACGCCAACGGGCTCGAGCGCGCGCGTGGGCTGATGGGCATCGAGGCGCACCGCACCGTAGACTCGCTTCAGTGCTTGCCCTTTGGTCCCTTTTCCGAGCGCCAGGCGCCGCACATTGCCGAGGCCAGTGGTGAGCTGCAACGATTCTCGAACACACTAACACGCATGGGCCAAAATATCGAAGACGCAACACTCTACTACGCTGTTCAATCTTTGGAAGGCAACTGCCCGTTCCATTGCTTCGGGAAGATGGGACGTAACGTATGCAGCATATCGACCGGCGGCAGATACCTTTGCTTTTGCTCGACGTTTTCACGCGCGCACTGCGCAATTCACCAAAATCTGTTTGTGTGCTGTGCGCAGACCCGACCACGAGCAAGCGCTTCCGCAACCCCGAGGACGCCATCCACGCCGACGGGCGCGCGTTCCAGGTCGACGCCACGTCGGCCGACGTGTCCATCTTTCGCGAGCCGCTCGTGCCCAACGTGGCCGTCACCGCGCCGCAGGACTGCATCTTTGCGCAACCGACGCCGTTCATCACGACGGCCTTTGGCGCCATGGCCGTCATCGCGCGGCAGGCGCGCACGGCCTTTCGGCTCGCCAACCCGGACCTCGGCGCCGAGGTGACGCGCCCGCGCGAGGAGCTGCAGCTCCTGCACAAGCTGCTGTGCGCCTTTCACCACAACACCGAGCTGCCGTCGGAGCGGCTCAACCACTACCACGCCGCCACCGTCGCCGTGCTGCTCAACGTCGTGTTCCCAAGCGCACACGGCATGGCCGAGAATGTCATCCTCTCGGCCTACGCGCACGCGCCCGCAATCGTCAACGAGTTCATGAAGGCGCAACTCGCGCAGGGCCGTCCGCCCGTCGGCGTCGGCCTCCCGAGCATGGCCGACGGCATGCTGACCGACGAGGAGGTGGCCGAGGCGCAACGCTTCTGGGCGCCCTTTGAGCGCAAAAACTCGAGCGTCAACGCCTGGTGCAAGCTCGAACCGCTGTTGCTCAAGTTTCTCGAAACCGACGGCAGCTTTGACAACGACCTCGACTCGCTCGACGCCTTCTGGCACGGCAACGACCAGATGCTGCGGGCCGCGAGCTGGATGGTCGCGTCGCCCGACGGCGCGCAGGCGCCGCAGGAGCCGTCGCCGCTCGCCGGCGTGCGCTCGTGGACGCAGGTGCGCGCCGAGCACATCAACCCAGTCTTTGTTGGCTACAGCAACGCGCAGAGCAAGTGCATCCCCGCGCGCGCCTCGCTCGTGGGCATCATGCCCATGGGCTTCCAGCAGATCCTAGCCTTGCTCATGGCCGTGCCGCGCGTGCACGGCGTGGTCGTCCAGTACGCGCACAACTTTGGCTACCTGATCTACCGCCCGTCGGCCGCGCCCGACATTCTCACCAGCAAGAACCGCGAGCGCAGCAGCAAGGCCATCTCGTGCGTCAACGTGGAGGGCGACGAGCAGGCCTTTGGCACGCGCGAGGAAAAGATCAAGATGTGCAAGATGCACCGGCTGGCGTGGCGCCTCAACCTGGACCACGTCCTGCCCATCTGCGCCGCGATTGCCCGTCCGCGACCCGACGCGGAGCGCGCGCGCGGCGACATCAAGGCCGTCGACTACATCAAGGAGTGCAAGCGCGATCTGGACGCGGTCGGAATGCACACGAAACAGGAGCACGAGGCGTGCGCGCTCTTTCACCAGGCGGTGGTCGACGCGCTGGCGCGCTGAGAACCGCGTAGGTCGCACACTCTCAAAACGCGCGTGTCGGTGTGTCGCCGCTAAATGGGTCGTGGCCAATGTGCGGTCGTGAGGTCTTGGGTCTGGTGCGCAGTGCACGGAGGATAAACCGATTGTCTGATCGCGATGACCGATCCTGTCGACGAGCCGACGGATGCTGAGACTGCCGCGGCAGCCAAGAAGCCGAAAAAGTCCAAGACGGGCGGCCCCACCTCCAAGCAGAGCAAGGCCGGGTTGACGTTTGCAGTCTCGCGCGTCGAAAAGAAGCTGAGGCAGGCCAAGATTGGGAAGCAGGTCGCGGGCGCGGCCAGCATCTATCTCACGGGGGTCGTCGAGCACGTGATTCTGAAGGCGGTGGCAGACGCGGGGGAGCAGGCGGCGATGCGCAAGTCGAAGCGCGTCACCGACGCGCACATCATCGCGGCCGTGCGTTCCGACCCCGACATGGCACGTCTTTTCTCGGGTTTCTGCTTCACGTCGCCGGACGACGTGCCCAAGGCAATCGACAAGATCCTGCCCGACGACGAGCAACAGGAGCGGCGCAAGCGCAAGGCGGACGCGGCCGAGGCGCTGGCCGCCAAGAAGGCCGGCCTCGCCGAGGACAACAGAGCCGTCGAGGTGCAGGACTGAGCCCCCAAGACGCTGGAGGGAAGCGCGAAGAGGGCTGGCAGGGGCCCTCGGTATACAAACGGTGCGATGGAGAAGCATCCTAGCTAGTTAGCCTATCTTAGACTCTCGAGCAACTTTACGTGGGGCCACGGCAACACAAAGTCTGTAATGGTTCCGTTGCGCAGCCCGTGCCGGACTGTTTTAAGAAACGCGAGCGTCGCGTTTGTGTCGCTCAGCGCGGGAAGCTGGCGGGCACCCGTCCCCCGTGCGTGCAACTCGCGTTGCCGTCGTCCGGCGGGTGGGTCGCTGTACGTGTCGCCCGACATCGAGTGCGCGCGCCCGCAGTCGGCGCAGTCGCGTCCCTGACTGCACGGGGTGTAGGCCTGTCGTCCGCATCCGGCGTAGGCGCCCGTCTCCGACGCGACGACGCTCGCGCCGGCGCACGCCGGGCCGCCAAAGGTCAGGTGGTACTCGCCCTCGGGCTTCCCCGTCGTGCTCGGGAAGCCGTCCTCGCCTGCGCGCAAAACAAAACAAGCCGCTGCAGAGAAACGTCTGCAACTACATGCTGCGCTGTGGGGTAGATAGGGAGGAGTGGTGTACTCGGGTTTGAAATGTGGTGGCTTACAGAAGCCGTTGGCGTGGAAGAAGCCGTCGGTCGGGTCGACGCGCGGCCACTGCCAGTACTTGAGCTCGTGGTGGTCGTCGGGCGTCTCGTCGTAGAGGTAAAAGTAGTACTCGGCGGCAAAGCTCGACCAGGTCGCGTGCGACCAGTCGTCGCAGGTGTCGTCGCTGCCGTCGGCCGCGCAGGCCTCGGAGTACAGCAGCGGCTCGACGGAGAGCACTGGGAGGGCGAGCGCGGCGCTCGCGAGCACGGGAGAGCCGAGAACCTGCTCGACGCCGGCGCGAAACGCGGTCAGCGCATTGGCGCCGACCTTGAAGAG
>TARA_B110001452_G_scaffold120406_1_pt1 | contig 14155 bp, 11 predicted proteins | sample TARA_B110001452 | Tara Oceans TARA_B110001452 (sample SAMEA4396971) | marine metagenome | biome: Polar Biome; feature: [DCM] deep chlorophyll maximum layer (ENVO:01000326); material: water (ENVO:00002006), including particulate matter (ENVO:01000060) such as... | depth 25 m
CGTGTTCGAGCAGGCGCCATTGCAGGATTTACGAAACCAGTTCTCGACCTTGCCACCGGCCCTCTTGGCATATGAGAAGGACGTTCTTGATCGGATTGAAGATGAACAACAGTCCGGCCTTCAAGCCAGAGATGTCCAGGCCAACCAGCAGGGTCATCTGCTCCGCTGAACGTATCGGCCATGGTCGATGGAACCGATTCTTCTTCTTGACCGCACCGCATCAATAGTGCTGAAACACAACGTGGGAATTCACGTGTGTAACCTTGTGCCCGTCATCGTGTACATGGCCAATGATTTGAGCACCAGAGTTCTTTGCTGCTAAGAATTCGAGAATGGTTTCACTTGCACCTTTTGATACTGCAAGTACCATTCCCAATCCCATGTTGAATGTGCGGTGCATTTCCAAATCTGTAACGTTCCCATTTTGTTGAAGCCATACAAATTCTGGAGGAATCGGCATAGGGCTATCGATATGCCATCCAAGTGAATCATGTAATCTGAGAAGATTGGATAACCCTCCTCCAGTGATATGAGCAATTCCGTGGACATCATGTACCGTTCCACTCTCTGCTTTGAGATGATGAAGTAAGTTGACGACAGGATCGCAATAGATTCGGGTTGGTGTCAGCAGTACTTCTGCAAAAGTAGGATTTCCTTCAGTCCATCGAGCGATTTCTCTTCCATCAAAGCTTGAGTCAAATGGACAAGCATCCTCGTATCCAAGACCACTGTGCTTGATGATGTTTCGAACAAGAGAAAATCCGTTTGAATGAATTCCAGATGATGGAAGTCCAATGAGGACATCTCCCACCTGAAGCGTCTCGCCAGTTATCGCATCATCTTTGGCTAGATAGCCAAGAGCGGTACCTGAGAGGTCAAGTTCTGTAACGATTCCAGGAAGAGATGCAGTTTCTCCTCCAGCCAATGTTACATTTGCTAATTCACAGGCTTTTGCGAGAGATGCTCCAACTGCTGCATGAACTTCAGGGTCAGGTTTTGGGACTGCAATGTAATCAACAAAGGCAATTGGTTCAGCACCAACACAGAGTAAATCGTTGACATTCATTGCCATACAATCGATGCCGACACTTTCCCATTGATTGACTGCTGTAGCGATTTGCAATTTGCTTCCGACTCCATCAGTAGCCATAGCAAGAAGATGGTCTCCAAATTCAATAAGTCCTCCAAAGCCACCAGGCAAATCGACTGGTGCCCCCGGTGTACCAGGCTTTCTAGTGGAACGTTGTAAAGAACCAATCAGTGAAGCGACAGCGGCCCCTTCAAGATCAATATCAACGCCGCTTGAAGCATAATCCATTGAGTCGCTCATACCGTTGCCAGAGCAAGACGTTTCATGAATCAATCGTTTGTGAATACAAGGCATTAGCACCTTCGATAATCGAACTATGTGATTCAGAAAGGCGGTGCCCATCATCCACTTTGTGGAACTGTAGTATATCCTTCCCAGAACGTTCAGCGTATTCAAGGCTGCAGGAAATAGGGACGATATCATCTCCAATACCGTGGACAATGACCGTTGGCATACCGTTTGGGGCGACAAGGATTGTCTCCGCATCAACAGGGTCCTCTTTTAGATGCAGAGCAGGGGCGCACAAAAGGAGTCCAGTAAATTGATGCGGCATTCTCATTGCAATAATCGCAGCAGTAAGGCCGCCATAGCTCGAGCCTGCCAAGATTGGCTTCTTGTTTGCGTGTTGTTCACATATCTTTTCCAGAAGTGCAACTCTTTCACTCAAAACCATTCCTTGAAAATCCGGGGCAAGAACTTCGAATCCTGATGCTCTCAAAGCCTGAATTTTACTTCCGTTAGGCGTACCCTCAAGTCCATGAGCAAATATAATCATGAATCATCTCATAGGTTCAGTTCTTATCAATTTATTGAGTAAATAATACGCTAATATGGTGTAAAAAATATTCTTTGGAGAAGTTCCACTGGCGTTAAATAAAGCGGCTAAAAAGCGGATGACATCTCTATTATTCTCCAGTGGAAACAGGGGGGTGGATTTGATTGAGCGCGCTTTCTATAAACTGTAGCCCATTATCTATAACTCCACGCAGTGTGAATACTATGATTCAGGATTTCGATTTAACAGCTCGCTGGTCCACTCTCCTCCACGCCCATTTCACTGAAGCCGTTCACAATATCGCACAGCTTTGGCCCGATGTCCAAAGTCTCGAAGTCTCTTACCAAATCATCGAAGGGTTCGATCATGATTTCGCACAGAGTATACTGAGCCAACCTGAACTTCATTACGATGCTTCAAACAGAGCCCTGAGAGAACTTCTTGCAGATGTTGGGCACGGAGCAATCCACCCATGGGTTCGAATTGTTCATCTTCCAAGTGACCAAGTACGAACTGTTTCACAACTTCGTTCAGATGACATTGGGGCCATGTTAGCCATTGATGCAGTCATAACAAAAATTTCAGGAGTACGTCCGAGAATGTACTCTGCGACATTCAAGTGTGTCGCCTGTGAACATTTGATTACAATCAACCAACCGAATGAACAGGAACTCATTCAACCGATGGAGTGCACTCAAATCGATGGCGGTTGTGGCATGAACAGCAGGCAAACACGATTCGAATTACTCCATGACCGATCTGTGCTTATCAACTCCCAATTTATCGAACTGCAGGAACTTCCCGAACAAGTCCGAGGTGGCATTCAGCCAGAACGACTTGCTTGTATTGCCGAACATGATTTGACCGGAAAAGTAAACCCTGGAGATCGAGTAAAAGCAAACGGAGTGTTGTTCATACGTTCTCAAAGAAAGCATGGAAAAGATACGCCAGTCTTCGATATCTTCCTTAGAATGCAATCGCTTGAACGCCAGAACCTTGCGTTAGAAGAGATCGTTGTTTCGGATGAAGAGGAAGCTGAAATTCGAGAACTTGCCAGTTCACCTGACATTTATGATCGCTTGTCGAGTTCTATCGCGCCATCAATTTTTGGTATGGAGAAAATCAAAGAAACGCTGATGCTGCAACTGTTTGGAGGAGTAGCACGCCTCAACCCGGACGGAACGAGGAATCGTGGTGACATTCACATCTTGTTGATGGGAGATCCCGGGGTTGCAAAATCTCAACTCTTGGCGTACATGGGTAAGATTTCTCCTCGTGGTAGGTTTACTTCTGGAATGTCTGCTTCAGCTGCTGGACTTACAGCAGCAGCGGTTCAAGATTCGAATGCAGATGGCCGTTGGACACTTGAGGCTGGGGCACTTGTTCTCGCAGATCAAGGACTTGCTGCTATTGACGAATTCGACAAAATGAACCAATCGGACCGTTCAAGCATGCACGAAGCGATGGAACAACAACGGATCTCAATTTCAAAGGCAGGAATCAATGCCAGTCTGAGAACTCGATGTGCAGTTCTTGCAGCAGCAAACCCGAAAGCAGGTCGATTCCAACCCGTTTCTGAAGTCCCATTTACGGGCCAGATAAACCTTGATCCCCCTCTCATTTCACGTTTCGATGTTATCTGGCTATTGACCGATGAACCATCCGAAGACAAAGATGCAAAGATTGCGGGGCACATCGTAAACAATCGATTTTCGGGAACAAGTGAATTACTTGTCAATGAAGGATCAGCTCCAGATCCAACGAAACAGAGTTCTGTTGTAACAACCCCATCGCACACAGAAGGCCATCTCCACCGAGAATTTATGCGCAAATACATCGCATTTTCAAAGCGTTCAATTCATCCAAATCTCGATGAAGAAGCCAGGAAGTACATCATCGATTACTATGTTGGAGAACGGAAAAAGGCCGGAGATTTCCAAGACACTGTGGCAATCACAGCACGTTCTCTCGAGGCTCTCGCAAGACTAACAGAAGCGAGTGCAAGAATTCGTCTTGCAGAAACAGCAAGTCTTCAAGATGCCGAACGAGCGGTTCGTTTAACCAAAACATGGCGGTACGATTTGATGGGTGAAAACTTCGATGAAACAGCGGTGCAGTCCAATAAAAAGGGTACTGCCCGACATGCTGAACGAACCATTCTAGACATTATAGCGCGCTTCCAACAAAATGGGGGAGGGGTTGCCCAACTTTTGGACGTCATCAACGAAGCTGAGCGTGAAAATATACCTCGCTCCAAGGCAGAAGAAGTCATTGAGAAACTCAATCAAACAGGTCGTTTGATGAGGCCAAATGGATATGATACCCTTCAAATTGTTTGAATCTTAAGCGTTCACCTCATGAAGTGGATACACGTGGGATGGTTATGGCTGAGATTGTCCGTGAAGAACCAGAAGGCGTTCTCGAGGACGCTTCTTCGTTCGATACCGAACAACTTGGCTTCATGTGTGGTATCGAGGTTCACCAGCAATTAGCCACTGGGAAACTCCATTCAAGGCAACCATGCGATCTCTTCGATGTGACTATTGAAACCGTTCCTGATGAGTGGCCTCGATATAGCAGGAAATTGCGTTTAGCAAGTGGAGAAGGCGGCGTTGTGGATATCGCAGCCCGCTTCGAGAAGCGACGGAATCGCTCTTTTGTATACATTCAATCCCCAAATGCAGGCCTTATCGAACTTGATGATAGTCCGCCTCTTCCGCACGATTCCGATGCACTCAATATTGCTCTGACCGTTTCTGCATTGCTTGACTCAAAGCCAGTTACTGCAATTCAGACAATGAGGAAAACCGTTGTTGATGGTTCGAATACGAGTGGATTTCAAAGAACATCTCTCATCTCCACTGATGGTGTCCTCAAGACAGACATGGGTGATGTAGGAATCGATGTATTATGCTTAGAAGAAGACAGTGCTCGAAAATTGGAAACGATTGCAACATCATCAGGGGAGCAAGTTATTTACAACCTTGATCGACTTGGCGTTCCTTTGATTGAAATTGCAACATCACCAGACATTATTTCACCAGAACATGCCCAAATTACAGCAAAGGCATTGGGAAGAACACTCAGAGATACTCGAAGTGTTCGACGCGGACTTGGCTCCATTCGTCAAGATCTCAATGTGAGTGTTGCCTGCGGCGATCGTGTTGAAATCAAGGGCTGTCAAGATTTAGGATGGATTCCTAAGATTGTTCGATTAGAAATGGTACGCCAAGTCCATATGTATCGCCTTGCAAACACGCTTCGCCAAGAACTCAATCTCCCCTTATTACCAACAGACCGACGACTTGATGATGCTTCGATGGAAGCAGAAGTGTCAAGAGCAGTCGAACAACACCTTCCTACAGAACTTTCAGATGTTACCTCTGTTTTCTCTGATTGCGAAAGTAGAATGGTCCGTGAAGGATTAGATTCTGAATACAAGATGATTGCACTGAAACTCCCTGGTTTTGCCGGAAGATTCGGAACGAAAACACTGGATTCTGAAGGCTCTCAACTACCACGACTTGGCAGGGAACTCGCAGGTGCTGCAAAATTAGCAGGCGTACGCGGCGTCTTCCATTCTGATGAACTTCCTGCGTATGGAATTGAGCAGTCCTTTGTCGATGGTGTGAGAACGCAACTTGAACTTTCAGAAGGAGATGGATTTGTTCTGTGCCTTGCGCCAGAGTGGCAAGCCAAACTTGCCCTTGAGTCAGTTGTTCAACGAGCTCGACTTTCTTATCACCGAATACCGCAGGAAGTTCGTAATGTAGTTGTCAAAAAGGGAGCTCCTGAAGATGGAACAACCTCACCTATGCGCCCTCTTCCTGGTGGTGCACGAATGTATCCAGAAACAGATGTACCTCCAGTTCTTGTTCACGACGAGCATTGGGCTACAATCCTCGGAAACTTACCAATGAGCCAAGATGAACGAATGACTCGATTGAAGGAGACTGAACTTTCTGAAGATCAATGTAAGCAACTTCTTTCACGAGAATTAGACGATGTCTTTTTCCAGTCTCATCCAACTCCAACAAAGGCTTGGGCATCGCTTTTATTAGTTCATGAATCGGTTGCAGCTACGGTTCTTTCAACAGTTTTAGCAGTTCGTGAAAACGGTGGAATTACAAGAGAGGGAATTGAATCAACCATTGAACACTTTGCTCAAATGAAGGAAATTTCAGCAGCAGAAGTAGAAGCCTACGCAGAAGAAAATGGACTTGTACCAGCAGATGTCGGAGATCTTGAATCGATTGTTGAATCGATTGTTCTCGAGCGCTTAGACTTCGTAAAAGAACGTGGAATGGGGGCTATGGGGCCACTCATGGGTATTGTTATGGGAGCCTGCCCTGGTGTCGATGGCAAAGAAGTGAGTACCGTTCTTCGCACTGTCATCCAGAGGCATTCAGCATGAAGCGTGTTGTCCTGTTGTTGCTTCTACTCATCCTTTTACCGTTTGCAAAGGCTGAATCAACCCATTCATGGGAACATGAATTTGATAACGGTTACATTACGACTCAACCTCTTCTTGTCGAAGATTCAGTCTTTGTCCGCACCTCTGGTTTCTGGATTGGGGATGAACGGCCACAGGTATCTGCGTTTGAGATAACATCTGGGGATGAATTGTGGACGTATCGTTCTGAAACCACGCTTCAACACGACATGTCTCCATTGATGTTTGTTGAATCTGGAAGCGGAGTTTGTGGCTCATGGCAAGACATTTTGATCGTTGCATGGGCTGATGGGAAGGTGACTGCACTGAATCCTTCGAACGGAGAATTAGTATGGGAACAACAAACAGAAGTGAACGTTATCGGAATTACTGGTCAACTCGGAATTGATGAAGATCGAGTTGTTGTTCCCACCAGACAAGGATTGTCGACGTTTTGTCTTGAAGATGGAGAACAGCTTCTTCGAGTAGACTTTGAAGAAATTGGTTGGAGAAATGGCGTATTGATCTCAGAGAGTGGATATCACGTAGGTACTGAAGCGGGTGTTCTCTATTCTGTCAGCAGAGATGGAATCGTATCGAATTCTACAATTGGTGACGGGAAGATTCGCCATGCTCCAATTGAAACGCAACATGGGCTACTCATTCATCTTCAAACAGCAACAGGTTCAACGCTCTATCTCAATAACAGCATAATCGGGAACTATGGATATTCTCCTGCTATTCCTCTTCAATACGAGGGACGTGTTTTCCTTGCTACATCCAATGAATGGGTTTCGTTATCATGTGATGACATAACCTGTTTCGAAGAATCAAAAAGTTCGTTTCATTCAAATGGAGAAATGTCCATGCGCATCCTTGAGAACAATTCGGTTGAAATTTGGGTTCCTTCAAACACCCCAGATGGGGGCTGGGGTGTCTTTAATCGTACTTCTCTGCAGAGAATGCATACGACTTCATTTGATACCTACACCACTGCAGCGCCGGGGTTTTCTCCAGTAGCAATGGCGCTTGGTAATGACATGGGCTTGTTACATGTCACTCTCTTTGGATCAGAGGAATCTCCTGAAACCCCGTCATCGTTTTCGTTAATTGAAGCATTTCATTACGTTCTTCTTCTTTCCTCGTATCTGCTTTGTTGCCTTTTCTTTGCAACCAATAACAAACCGAAATTATGGAAGGCTCTGACGTTGTTTCTTCTCTTGTTTACCGTTGCGGCGGTACCAGAGATGTCTGCTAAATGGCCGACATTTGCCGAATCAGAGGTTGAGGCTACATGGGATACTGAATGGCCAGAAGAATGGAGAGATACGCAAATTGTTGTCATAGAAATTGACGGCAAAGAGAACGTTATCGGCGGCCTTAATGGTTATTCAAATGTCTATGAATTAACCCAAGCGGCATCCGCCTCACTTGGCATTACAACGGACTATGAAGATCAATACCTAGGCTTGTATTTGCTTTCATTCAATGGAACTGAAGGTGATGGATGGGAGTTTACACTCGATGGTTCACGTTCGAATACAGGCATTGTTGATACAGCGATAGATTCTGACTCAATTCTTCGTTGGAGACCAGCCTAAGCGGGAACACTCAAGGCTAACCGTCTTCTGGAATGTTCATGCTGAGCGGACTTGGTACACATGGGCCTCAAGTTTCATCACTAGGTTTACTCGCTATCAATTCGATACTTTTCGCCTCAGCAATTTGGCTACTGATGCGCCCAAATAATCACCATAAAGGGTGGCTATGGTCTCTATTTCTCCTTGCTATCATCGCCTCTGGATCCCGGATATTACTGAGTGGCCTTCCAAACATTATGCCAGTCACAATCCTCGTAATAATGGTCGGTTCAAAGTATGGCCTTCAACGCAGCATCGCCTTTGTTATTCTTGTTACTGTATCCAGTAACGCAGTCCTTGGCGATGGCTGGTGGACTCTTTTCCAAGTCCTTGCTTGGTCCAGCGTCGCTGGCGTAAGTGCAGTGTTCTCGGTTCATGACAATCAGGGTAATCTTTCTATGAAGCGTCTTTCATTTGCTGCGGTTTGGAGCGTTCCATTGTTCAGTATGATCGTCTCACTTTCAATTCTTGATGGCTCAATGTCAAGTCTGGAATTTGTTCTTTACTTATTCAACGGAATTCCATTTGACGCCCTCCACATGATGGGGAATATTTTCTTTGCAGTTTGGTGCGGAGTTTGGTTTGAACAAATCCTTTCTCTTCAAACCCCTTCCCAGCAAAGAATTGTTCGAGAGGATCAACATGTCAGCATTGTCTGAGCCTCCTACAATGGCCTTTCTTTGCCGTGCTGATTTAGAATTATCAGCAGGAAAACTTGCTGTACAATGCGCTCATGCAGCAATTGGTTCACTCAAGCAAGCGAAAAAGACACATTCGCGAATGGTACAGCGATGGCAGGAAACTGCTTCACGAAAAATTTGCTTGTCCGTTGAGGACGAAGAAGATCTGATGTATTTTCTTGGTTTAGTCAAAGCAGCATCATTACCGTATTCACTTATTCAAGATGCAGGATTGACAGAAGTCGCGCCAGGAACCGTAACCGTGCTAGGAGTAGGGCCAGCACCTCGCCATACAATGGACCATCTTTTTTCTGAACTCAAGACCTACGATTGAGGTGGATTCATGGGGTTACGAAGTTTCATTCATCGTTTAACAGCCCCCAAACCTCTGAGGAGTTTGTCTCTTGATGAGAAGTTGAAAATGGTCTTCGTCGTAAACCATGAACTCAAAATGGGTAAAGGAAAGATTGCAGCTCAAGTAGCGCATGCAGCTGTTAAGGCTACACTTGCGTGTGGTGAACGAGATCCCGCTCTTCTCGATGCATGGTTCAAAACTGGTCAGAAGAAAATATGCGTTAAAGGAGATTCAGCAAAGCATTTGGAGCAATTATCCACCGATGCAAAAAGGAACGGCCTTCTTGCAAATAAGATTCACGATGCAGGGCATACCCAGATTCCAGCAGGTTCGTTCACAGTGCTGGCTCTAGGGCCTTGTAGGGACGAAGATGTCGAAACGATTACAGGCGATTTGAAATTACTTTGAGTCGATTCTTTGAACATGGGATGCTTGCTAGCGCATCTATGCGAGACCATTCATCAAGTCGTATTGACCTTCGCTCAGATACGGTTACACAACCTACTGTGGCTATGAGAGACGCTATGGCAACGGCTGAAGTTGGTGACGATGTTTTGGGTGATGACCCAACCGTTCAACGATTGGAAGAACTCGTTGCTAAACGATGTGGAAAAGAGGCAGGCCTCTTTGTTCCATCAGGTACAATGTCAAACGCTGTTGCACTGAAAACACACACCGTTCCTGGTGATGAAATCGTCACTGAACGCTACAGCCATATCTATCTCTACGAGGGTGGGGGATACGCAGCTCTATGTGGTTCAAGCATCGCATTACCAGAAGGCAAGTATGGTATGCTAACGCCTGAATTGGTTTCAGGCGCAATAAGAAAACAAGCAGGATCACAATCTCACTATCCCGACGGCCGTCTTGTTTGTGTTGAAAATACAGCCAATAGAGGTGGAGGTACATGCTACGAGCAATCCATCCTCGATGAAATCGCATCCGTAGCGAATGAACATAATTGCGGCACACACATTGATGGCGCCCGTATTTTCAATGCCTCGATTGCTACTGGTGTTGCTTTACCGCGTATGGCCGAGCATTACGACTCAGTTTCAATATGCCTTTCAAAAGGTCTTGGGGCGCCCGTAGGTTCAGTACTTGTTGGTTCTCAAGAGTTCATTGATCAGGCTCATCGCTGGAGGAAAATGTTTGGAGGAGGCATGAGGCAATCTGGTATCCTTGCTGCCGCAGGAATACATGCAGTTGAACATCATGTAGACAGGTTGGTTGATGATCACCGTAGAGCAATGAATCTAGCAACAGCTATCGATGAAATGAACCATGTGCACGTCGACCTTGATGCTGTTCAAACCAACATGGTTTATTTCTCGGCAGATGGCTATACAGCATCACAAGTTGCAGAACATATGGGCAAGCAAGGAATCGATATGTTTGACATCTCGCCAACACATTGTCGGCTCGTAACTCACCTTCACATTACAGATGAAGATGTAGAAAACGTCGTAGCGGCTCTTGGAACACTTCGCTGAACGTTTTTAATCTCTGGAAATCGAAAGATTACATGGTTCAACCTTCATGTGGCGTATGCCTTCAAGATGAAACAACAAACCAATGCTCTTTGTGTGAGCGATGCATAGAACTCGCACTCGAAAGAAATTGGGCACCAGAATTAGACTTTGCTGTACATAAGCAAATGGCCCATGTGCTCGGTGGACCAATCCGTTCTCTGAAACGCAGATGGGATCATTTGGAGCAGTTTATGATAAACACGCCAGACGTTGATTGGGCCCGATTAGGGAATCCACAGGAAGATCCTGTGCGCTACTCTCCGTTCCCTGAAGAGGAAGAGGAAATTTTCATCGATAAACTTAGATCAGGAGATGGGGTTTCAGGTTATGAGAAAGAAAAGCTGGAAGATGGGTTTTTGATGCGTAACGGTTCAATTATCTCATTCAGTGATGGACGTATGTTTGTGGATGGGCAACGACATAATGTCCAGATTCCTATCCGGCAATTTCTGATTCTTCTAACCGATAAAGAGAATAGGATTGGCTGGGATATTGTTTCGATTTTCCTTGCAGTAAGCGCATTATATCAGCCTATTCGGAAGTCTGGAGAGGATGCGAGATTCATGAATCGATACTACAATCTTTTCTTTAGAAACAATCGAACTAACCGAATTACACCATTTGATTCGATGATTCAAACATCATATCTGTTGTGTGAACAAAAGAGAAAACTCGGATTTAATCCACTTGTAAATCATCATTGGGCAAGAAATCTACTCGAACGGCTTGATGGCAGAAGGCCACGGCAGAGAATGAAATTCTCACGACGATTTCTCCGAGATGGTTCCAACAATCTTCTGGAGGATGTAGAATGGCCATGGGCTCGTCGTTGGGCGAATCTAACAGATCTGACAGAACACAAAAATGTCCCTTCACCAATCATGCTGAGTACAAAAGGAGAATTGTGTTTTAGGGCTATGACAAAGAAAGGAGCGACGAGAAGAACACCTATTCCGCCTCGTCCTGGATTGCTTGCAGGTCTCGTTTCATGGTGCAGTTCTCCTCATGAATCTCGAGAAGGGGAGATGCTCATTGCAACTCAAATGAATTGGTCTTCAGCATATCAGGAGCAAGAGAAATTAAGTCCACCATTGGTGAAATCAATGCAATTTCTTCGCGGTGTTCTAAACCAATTTCCAAACGACACGTGGGTGGAAGGCGATCGGATTCTTGTTCGTGGAATGATCGGCCACTTCTATGAAATCCGGCTCGAACAAGGTTCACACATGGCACCGTTCAAAATCCATGGTGTTCGCTTAGGTTCTACCTCTCCACAATCATTGTGTATTCACACAGGGCGGTATCACCGAGATATTCCAATTGGCGATACCATTGCAATCGTTGTGTTATCGCTTATTTCAGATGCTATTACTGCCGAAAAAGTGAACAGTCTAATGATGTATCTTCGTACAAATGAACCTCCGGGGGAGCCTCAATCGACATCTCGTCTTACTCCAAAAGAATTCTATTCAGGTGCGAAAAGAAGACTCCCTGATTTTATGATGTTTGGAGGGCCCCAGCCCTTCAACAACGTTGTAAATCCGGTCGAAGTAAACGGTGCTCAAACAGTATCCGACTCCGTTATTGTAAAGGATTGGCGAATTCGACCGGCGGCAATAAATGACGGCATATTCAATCATGATGCCATTGATTTCGATGGAATGGAACTGCCTCGACTTGAATGGAGGAATAGACAACGTGTCGATCGACGTTTATTCATTGAAGATCCACCGGTAGAAGTGATTGACGTTCTTGAAGATGTAGAACAAGAACCAGTGGCTCCTCTTCGAGAAGAAGATGGTCAATTCCATAGATGGTACCGCACAATGCCACTTGTTTGGGAAGCGCTTTCATTACAGCCCATAGGAAACCATGTCTCTGTAGGTGGCCTAAGAGGGGTGTTACGACTTCAAGGATGTGGGCTTAGAATTACGATTCGTACAGCTCAAGAAGAAGATGCCATTCTTCGTTTTTTGGAGATTCTTGGGTATCATTACTCACGTAGGCTTAATGGCGATCAAGTGTTCATTCGACGAGACTTTCCAATTGCTAATCCGAGGCAAGAATTACGTAATATCTTGAATCCACTCGAACAGGAACTTGGCTTTTTCAATATTGAGAATTACGTTCTTCGTTACTTAGAAGTCGGAAGACCACCAGATAGAATGCCAGAAGTTGACCGGAGACTGCATGCAAATTTAGTTGATCACTACTGAATAAAGTTAGCCGACATCTTGCCAACCGGTTCCATTCCACCATCGCCCGCTGCCATCACTCATTTTTCTCCATGTATGACCTGATTCATCCGTCCATTCATTGAGTACTGTTGGTTCAATCGGAGAGGATGGATGTGGCACATCGGGAGTAGTTGCTGTAGGCAGAGTAAGTTCATTCTCTAAGGATGCGTGCAGGGGATCGGGTGTTGATTTTTTCTTAAGCACAAGGAAAGAAACAATTCCAACGATGACAAGCAATCCTACAGAGAGTGAAATAAGCGTACCACTAAAGCCGCCCTTATCTTCATCTTGTTCAATACTATCAACGATTTCAGATTCTACAATCTCGTGGAACATAAGGTGGACTTCAAGGTCGGTTCCATCGTATGCGTCTGCATAGGTAACGGATTGAATGCCTTGACTTAATCCGGAAGAATTGACGATATCTAAATGAATAATTTCTCGAACGATGTGAGGGTAGTTCACTTTACTATTGGTTCCATCAGGAAATGTGCCAATCTTTTCAACCATCCATATCGAGACATTGAATGAAGAATTAGTCGACTGTTCGATGCTCCATGAAACAGTTCCGGAATTGGTTCCCGTTGGCGTCCATGCGAATGTGACAAAACCAGTTCCCAGGTTAAGCGATTTCGCTGCTTGTTCAGTATAATCTGCTTCTAAGGATGTGCCTACAGGAACATTTCCAGATATTGCGTACGTCCCATTGAACCCTACAATCGGTGGTTTCCATGGTAGATATGGATCAAACCGATCACGAAATTGAGCATCTACAGCCTCTGAGCCTAATGGGTCTTCAGGATCACTGATGTTTCTATGAATAGAATAGACTTGCATGTTTGAGCTTGAGGCTACATTTTCCAGAGCATCTTCAACTGCTAGGCACTGCCCACACCATGTAGCAGTATAGTCTTCAGCGATAGTAGGGAGATCGTTCAATGAACTGTTCAAAGCAATGGTTTCGTTTGCAAGACCGTGAAGCCCTCCAAACAACATGCCAGAATCGAGTTCCTCTACTTCAGCCGCTTGAGCGGGGCTAAGAACAGACAAAGCGAAGATGATTACTAGAACAGCCACTTTAGTACGTGCCATGATTTATGCATGCCATTCTGCTTAAAGAGACAGCGTATCAAAGCATCAAAAAGACAAGTCGAATGCTCCATTATCATAGATTTGACCAGCATCGATAGCAGAAAGGAGCTTTCCCAGTCGGGATTTAACGGCATTTCTGGTTTTGTCAGCAGCACCAGCTATTGCGGTCAATCTGTTCTCTGCGACACTGAACTTCATACATGTTATTTGGAAAAGCATTGAACACAAAATTCGAGCAGGAACATTTGGTACAGGAGAGTCCCCGATGGTTGGTTCACCTAACTTGAAGAGTCTTTGATTCAAATCCTCCATAAGTTCGTCC
>TARA_B110001452_G_scaffold267633_1_pt1 | contig 14110 bp, 10 predicted proteins | sample TARA_B110001452 | Tara Oceans TARA_B110001452 (sample SAMEA4396971) | marine metagenome | biome: Polar Biome; feature: [DCM] deep chlorophyll maximum layer (ENVO:01000326); material: water (ENVO:00002006), including particulate matter (ENVO:01000060) such as... | depth 25 m
TATCCACCAATCCATGGTTTGCGATATCGCAGTTGATGATATTTCTTACGGTGGAATCAAAATATTCAATTTAAGCTTTTATCGGCGAATGATTCAAATCTATTTGTGTTCACCTAAGACTCATGGACAGTTCAGCCAGTGGTTTGATTGAAGAAGCATTTGAAGAGATTGGGAATGCTATTGGAGATAGGATCGATCACAAATGGTGGTCAAAAATACTTTATCCGATATTTGTAATAATTGTCATTTCCATTCCAGTAATTTATTATTTTTGGTAATCACTTTCTTCTAAAAGAAATAGCAGCCAATCCAATTGCACTTGCAGTAATTATTATTCCAAAACCGGGCATACTCTCATCCTCACTTATGCAACCATCAGAGTTAGAGTCAACTCCGCCAAATGAGCCATCATCATACCAGCATGATGACCAAGTTTTGTACCAATCCCCATTAGGGAAATTAGTTGAGTTTCCATCTTCATAGATTGCTTTCACTCTCCAATTAACATATGTGTGATCGTTAGGGGGAGTTACAGAAACAGTATGCTCTGCTCCATTAATTTCGGCGTCCATTACTTCTGGTGGGTCGCAAACACCATCATTTAGACAAATTTGAGTCGTGATTTCAAAAATAGTATTGTTTTGAGATTCCTCATCATTCATCGTGATCGTTAAAGACCATGATTTGGAATCAATAGATGGGCTGTCACGAGAATTAATGGTAAAAGGAATTTCACTTTCATCAGGATTTACATCCTCGCCACCTTTTACGTCGGCTGCTGAAGTTAGTGGTGAAAGTAACATCAGGGATAGAACAAGACCGATTATCAGCTTCTTTTCCATATGCATGCTAAGAGTGCAGGTTATTTAGAATTAAGCATTGTTGGTTTTAGTAACTTAGTCATTAAAGTTTGTAAAATAGTGCTTTACTTGCTAAACCTTCTTGTGTATTGAGTATAGCACTGTCTTTGTCGAACTGCATTGGTTGTGTTCGATTGGGTGAAAAAATGAAGACTACTTACAGGCTGATGGGAATTGCAGATTTCATTACTTTAGCCAATGGTTTACTTGGAACTGCGGCAATAATGTTCATAATTTTAGCAGTGGAAACATTACAGAATCCTATGTTTGATGATGGTGTAAAATCCGATTACATCTGGTTGGCAATGGGCTGTATTATGCTTTCAGTAATAGGGGATATAATTGATGGACCAATCGCTAGAAGGTACTCGAAGCGTAAGATATTGGGTGGTACTTTAGATGTTATGTCGGATTGTATTTCTTTCTGTGTTGCTCCAGCACTTTTGATGTTCGTAATGTTCGGCAGGTGGGGTGAAGCATCTCCGTTATGGTCAGTTTCCCTGGGGATTGCTGCTTGCTGGGTAATTGTCACTGGTATGCTAAGATTGGCTAGATTTCAACATGAAGAAGGTTCAGATAAGAACTACTTCCATGGTTTAGCATCGCCAGGTAATGCCATGGTTCTAATCTCCTTTGCAGCCCTTATTTGGCTTCAACCATCTTCAGGTATAGGTCCTGGTGTGACCACAGATTGTATATTCTGTTTTGGATCCACAAGTTCCAGCCATGAAAAACCATACTTTGATTTCCTGATATTACCTATTATGTTTATTTCTGGAGCACTTATGATATCGGATAGGAAGTTATCGAAAACCAAGAAAGGATTGCCTATGCGAATCTCTGGGATTCAGTTGTTGACAATTACAGTGGCTACAATTATTTCAATAAATGAAACAGACCCTATTGGAATTGAACTTGGAAATACAAAGTTACAATTCGGACTATATCTTTTATCTGCTATCCTATTAATTTTTTATGTTGCAGCTGGACCTACTCTTGCGAAAAGAGAAAATCCTTCTGATGAATCAGAGTGATTGTATCCCTTCGGGTTTTCTTCTGTTTTCCAAGTAATTCATTATGATTACATGAGCCATAAATCCAAGTAACCCTAATGCGAATATTATATCCCATGAAATCTTGAATATTAGTCTTGGAAGGTTTGGAGATACTGATAGTTGCAATCCGATCATCGAAATTCTAATTACCAGTAATAATGCCACATAATGAACAGGCCACCCCATCTTGTTAAACAGGCTCCACCACAGCATGGACATAGCAACAGTTGCTCCTGCACCCATGAATCCAACCCATGAATTACTCGGTGAGAATCTATCTCCAATGTAGCCTCCATTGAGGAAAATATTTCCTGGGTCAACATCTCTAGGATGTCCAAAACCATCGATTTGGCCAAGTGCAGCCCACCATGTGAACCAAACGACAAGTGGAAGTAAAGCGAGAATAACATTTCTAGCGACCTCTCGATGCAATAGTTGACCTTTTTCGGTTAGGAATTTTAGTTCTTTTCCTAAGAAAGATTCGATGCTTGCATACATTACCATCGTCGCCATACAAGCCCACCCACCCCAAGTCATAGTCAACCAAAATAGGGTGCTATAGAGATAAATCTCATTGGCATTCTTATTTTTCCTAAATGCAAGATAGCTTGCATATAATACGCTAACTATGAGACCAGTTAGCATTATCCAATCAATCAAATTACTTTCTTGAGCAATAAGTGAAGGTATGGCGGTAAACATTACTGCAATAGTGACTCTATGTGTGGTTTTACTGATTTTTTTGTTACGAGTAATGAAAAACATAGTAGAAGTTAAGATTAGTACACTTCCAAATAATACTGATAAAATACTCTGTTCAAAGGTGAAGTAAATCATCATTCTTGGAAGAGAATACCCAATTGCTCGATAATGTGAAAGGAATATAGTTGGTATCATTACCAATACATAGAATATTTTCAACTTATTAGTTGATTTTTCTTTCACATCCACACTTCTAAAAATCGGCATTCCAATCATCAATAGAAGTAGTAATCCAAGTGCCGAAAACCTTGTTTCTACATATGATAACATAAATACAATTGCAGACAATAACAAGCACACTAGAGTATTTATAATTTTTTTATTCTCAGATTTTGTATACAAAAGGAATAACGATAACACAGCAACTGAGTATGGTGCTATGTTACCTATTGGGTAAAAAATAGCAACAAGTTTCGGTCTATTTGCAGCAATAATGGAAACAGTTGCAAAAATCAAAGTTAGTATAGCACCACTGGTAAAAGTGAATTTACTAGTAAATCCATTTTTATTCATTAAAAACATCACTGAACTACAAATCAGTAAGAAAAACAAGCCTGAAAGGAGTAAATCTGAATCCCTAATTCCCATCTCTTCAGGTGAAATTTCATCCCATTGTATAACTTCAGAACTTAATCCTTCGACGTAAGGATAACCATTTTCTTCCATCCAATCATTTCTTTCAACTGTAGCGTTCCAATTCCACTGCTCTAAATCTTGCTTGTGTTCTAGACTAATATCTAGCATGTCTAAGGGGAATTTCCCATGATTGGCATATGGTAGAGGTAGCGATAAGAGTAGAGATGGTAATGTTGACATATCCCTTTGGTCGATCTCTTTTTCAACTGTATATCCCTTTTTGATATTCGGTCCCCAAACCCAAGCGCCGACTTTACGAATAATTTCATCAGGAGAACCATGCTGTCCAGTATCTGTTAATCCGTGGTCAGAAGTGATTATAACAGTCCAATTTTCAGGCACCTTGTCGAAAATAATAGCGAAATTATCATCCAGCCACTTCAATTTATCCATATATTGAGGAGATTCTTTTGAGCCATATCTGTGTCCAGTACTATCAAGGCCAGATAAGTGTGCTACAATGACATTTGGTGTCTTATCAAATACCACTCCTTGCTTAGTATTACTATCTGGAATTTCCCCATCAAGCCAACTATTGATGGTTTCAAAAGATTCTGTATCGCCTTTCATATAATCACCATGACCATAACGGTGCTTCATGAAATTGATATCATCATTTTCAGCATATAGGTCTCCCCAAACATAATCACCCACAATGGCAAATTCATTATCAGCTATACCATCTTCATCCCCATCATAAGAACTTGCTAGTGACCAACCATCTGGTGTGCCGGGATGTTCAGGGTGGAAATTACTCAATCCCTCATTAGGCCTTGAAGGAATTCCAGTTGCCATCTCCTTGACACATGAAGCAGTCATTGTGAGAGGATTGGTAAATACATCAATGTAGGTTCCATTATTCTTAGTCATTGAATTTAGAGTTGGCATCAAGGTGGGGTCGTTCATCATATCTCTTCGACCACCGTCTAAAACAATGAATAGTAATCCTTCACTCAGTTTTTCATGATTCTCAGGTGGCATCTCGACTCCTTCTTTTGGAGCAGGTGCGTCTGCTATGATGTAAGAGCCGGTGTAAATTAGTGATGGTAGAGCAAGAATTGCAACAGCCGCAATAATTTGAAAAATTAACACCTTCGATAAGGACTTACTCAACATTAACTCGCCATTTACTTCTATCCAACCCTATACTTAAAATTCGTTATACATCAAGAGGTTATGATGCCATTTGGCGATGTAGTTATTGCATCGGAAATATTTATTTCAGCGATGAGAATTAAGATGAATAATTCCTACTTCAAGTCTCTCATGAGTAGGGTGAACTTCGACTAATTGAACAGAAACTTCCAGAACTTCTGCTAATTCTTCCGCAATAGAAAGAGGCAGTTCAATACGTTCATTTTGTGCATCAAACCGAATCCATCCCTCATCGATATCCAATTCGCTTCTTATTTCATCGATATCATCTTGGGCATCCTCTAAACGGGTAGGTATCGCTCCAAAAATAATTGTATCATCATCACTCAGTACTTCATATGGACGGAGATTAGCCTGCCCTCTTCTCTTGAACCTGGCTCTAAGTTGCCCAGCATCTTTGAATTTAGCAGTACAGAACTTTAAATGGAAATCTAGAGGCTTTGCGGCTTCTTTTATCTTCATTCCAAGTTCAAAGGAACCTTCTGCAGCAGCGGTTATACCACCACTAAGATTGAATCCTCTAACATCCATATTCTCTTGATTCCCAACCGTTATTTCTAGTTCATTTAGATTAAGGAATTGAACTGGTGAATCATGAAGTTGATTTATTAGAGCAAATAATTGCTCTTCTTTATCTGGTTCACACGGTAATTCGACTCCAACAAATATCCCTGCATCTTTGCATGCTTGCATAACTTTGAGATATTTGTCAATAGTTCCATCAAGTAGGTGAAATCTAATCTCATCAAGGCCAGCCTCTCCAAAATCAGCAGCGCGTTTATAGTCGAATGGAATTGATGTATAGAGATGAATATGATGTTCAGGGCCAAATGCTGCTTTGAGGTGCTTAACTGCATCAAGTGACTTTTCGAGGTCTAGCATTGGGTCACCTCCAGTAATTCCAGTACCTGTTGCCTTCATCGCATGCCCTTCTTCGATAACTTCATCCCATGAGTTGCATCTTCGCTCATTAGCAAACATATCAGGACTTTCACGACGATTTTCAGATAGCGGGCAATAATCACATCCCCAATGACACTTACCGGTGACAAATAATACTAATTTACTACCTTTTTGACACTGTATACAACCCTCTGCTTCGCCTTGTTCGGCGGATGGTATTTCAGTTGCCATAATCAGCGAGCGAGACATGTCAATCAATACCCCGTGCGATCTCCTTGGTTTGAATCCCTCGCAAGAATTTAGCTAATGCTATTCATTGCATTAACTATCAACCATCTATGAAATCGTCGATCTAAGGTTAATTCGGGATGAAAAGTCAGAGCAAGTTTATTTCCATCTAAAACTCCAACAATTTCATCTTCTAATGTAGCGATAGTGGTACATTTAATCGATTCTGTAATGAATCTGGGGGCTCTAATAAATACACCAGGATAGAATTCCAAGTTAGTCGATGCTGCTTCATGAGATATGTTTAGCGGTTTGTGATTAAATTTATCACGTTGTAATTGTAACTCATCCGTCGATGAATAGTCCGGGGTTTGTAATGAAACGTTCACTGGTGCCTCAAAAGATTGTCTCTGGCGACCCCAAGCATTTCTAGAAATATCCACAGAGATATATGGTGATTTTTCCTCTCCAGGATTTGATAGAAGTATTGCTCCTGCACATGTGCCAAGAACCGGTCTTTCTGGATGATTATCCATCCAGCTAAAGATTCCATCCAGTAATGATTCACTTTGACTTGCTTTACGCATTGCAGTAGATTCTCCGCCAGGTAGAATTAGTGCCGATATCCCCGAATCAATCTCGCTTGATTTACGCAGTTCCACGATTTCTATTTCTACTCCTACTTCATGTGAAGCATGTAATAAGGCTTCAACATGTTCATGTCGCGCACCTTGTAGCATCGCTAAACCGATTCGCAACATGTATTGCCGTAAGGCTCGTCCTCTATCAGCCCAACGCTTACTGCACACTCATACAAGGTGTTGAAGAACTGTGTCTAACTGCCATAACATAATGGCATCTTATGATGGAGACTGCTTTCTTGTCCCAGGTCCTGTAAGAATGAGTAGCCAATGCCTTGAGGCTATGGCTATGCCCGTAATTACTGCAAGAGGCCCAGAGTTTAGAGATGTGATGGCTGACCTAAATTCAGGTCTTAGATATGCATTTAATATTGCCCCTTCCAAGCCTGAACGGAAAAATCAATCTTGGGCTGGTGAAGATGACTACAAGGTGGTAGTAGTATCTGGTAGCGGTACTGCGGCTATGGAGATGGTAATTGCTAATCGTTTCCGCCCTAATGATTTAATTTTAGTGCCAACCAATGGTAAATTTGGTGAACGAGTTGCAGAAATGTGTTCGAGATTTTGTAATGTTAAGCATATAAAATATGAATGGGGTAGAGCATTTGATTTATTTGAACTCGAACAACAATTAGAACGTAAATGCTATGAAGCATTAATTATTTGTCATAATGAAACAAGTTCAGGAATTACTCAAGATGCACCTGCAATTGCTGAGATGTGTCAGCGTCATAACACTCCTTTCCTACTTGACGGTATCACCTCGATTGGCGGACTACCTGTTCATCCTGAACAATGGGGTGCAGAAGCAGCAGTTATCGGCGCACAAAAATGTACAGCAGGACCCTCTGGAATCGCGGCTATCGCTATTAATTCACACTTTATTGAAAGGAGCAAAGCAATTAGGGAGCAAGGGGAATGTAATCCGACATTTTATCTCGATTTAATTTCAGCTCTCAAGAAGGGTGATGATGACCAAACTCCTTGGACTCCAGCCATCAATCTGGCAATGGGTTGGGCTGGGGCACTCAATACCTTAAAGCAAGAAACTCTTGAAGCCCGCTGGAAAAGATGCGAACAACTTTCTAAAGGTGTTCAAAAACTATTTTCTCATCTTGGATTTGAATTATTAGCCGACCCATTTCAACGTAGTAATACGGTTACTGCCATAATGTATCCCGAAGGTGTTAACGATTCATGGCGCAGTGATTTGAAAGAGAAATACCAGACACAAGTTATTGGAGCACAAGACCATCTCAAAGGTAAGATGTTCAGAGTTGGCTCTATGGGAGAAACAACAGTCGAAGAGATGGTTGAAGGATGTAAAAGGATGATTTCATGCTTCAAAGATCATGGTGTAGAATTATCTGATGTTGATGTTGAATCTTTTTTCTGAGGTTTAGAAATGAATTATATCGTTTTAGGACGCTTTCAGCCTTTACACAACGGGCATGCCTTGCTTATTGATAAAGCATTAGAGATTGCAGGAAATGATGATACTGTAACAGTCGCAATAGGTTCTGCTTCATGTCAAATGGAACCTCGGAACCCATGGACTGGTGAGGAAAGAAAAGAAATGATTGAATCTTGGTCAAATAAAATTAAAGTTGTTTTAATCGATGATATAGATGACCCACCAAACTGGGTCGAACATGCTTCAAAGATTCATGGCACGGGTACTCTTGTCACTTCTGACAAGGATACTGCTGACCTTTATCGGTCTTCTAATTGGGAAGTAATAGAAATCGAATTAGAGAATCGAGCGAATTTCGAAGGGTGGCGAATAAGACAAACCATCAAAATGCTTTCTACAGTCGATGACTTCGATGCAGTTAGAGAAGTTCTCTCGCCCACTCTGCCAAAAGAAATCATCGATTGGCTAATAGAAAAAGACTCACTCTACAGGCTGTCAACTTTCCAGACTGGAGTCTATGCAGGCTGATCAATCTGATGCGACGACAACTCTTGCAGCGATGAGAACTCTTTGCTTGTACATGTAACCCGCTTCGAGTACGTCTACAACCGAGCCACTTGGGAAACTTTCAGATGCGGGGATAGTGGTAATCGCTTCCATTTTAGCGGGGTCAAATTGCTTGCCCTTTGCTTCGATTGCAGTCATACCTTCACCAGATAATTCATGCCACATTTTGTTTCGCATAAGTCTAATTCCTTGAGCCACAGGCGATTGGTCTTCTTCATCAAGGGTGGAGAGTGCTCTATCGACATCTGATAATATTGTAAGCATCTTTCTGGCAATACCCATTCCACCATATTGAATTAATTCTGATTTTTCGGCCATCATTCTCTTACGAACATTTTGAGTTTCAGCCTCTTTGTAAGCGATTTCTTTTTCTGCCTTTTCGGCTCTTAACAATGCTTCTTCAAGTGGGTCTAATATTTCTTCAACACCAACTTCCATAGTTTCTCCATTTTCATCAACCATTGGAGTTTCATCATTGAGATTTTCGACAATCTCATCGCCATCTTCAGGTGAACTTTCATCAGACATTGATTGCCGGTCACATAACTATTGTTTGAACCCGTCGAAACTAAGAATTCAATAATTTACGAATATTGAATTCTCCATGACCCCATTTATTGGCTTCCATGTGCTCTCTTCCAACAATTCCAATTATTCCATCTTCCTTATTCCATCGTGTTATTGCATGAACCAATAATCGTGAGGTTCTATCATGTGCTTCATATGTTGGAATGATTTTCGGGTCTTTAGATTCATCAAGTGTTTCACCTAATTCTTTTCTTCTATCCATCCAATCTAGACAGACCTTTTGAGCAAATTCTTCTTCCGGTATTCCAGCTAGTGATTCCACAACATCATCCCAAGTAGAATATGAATATAGGTCGTCTCTGTTGACAATTTCTCTATCCAATGCGACATCAAGATAGAGATATGTTCTTGCTTCCCATGATTCCCATTGTCCAGAACTGGCCCATTGCATCAGTTTGAGCAAACCTTCTGAACCATCGTTGATATTTTGTAGTGCCAATTTCACGTTCATATTTGGTTCTCCTTCAACAGAGTCCATCCAATCGAGTAATTCTGCTTCACAATCGATATCAAATAATCGATTTAAACGGTCATCACTTTCAGGTCTTGATTGTCGGAATTTACCTTTTTCCATACCAGAATAAAGTTCAGACCAAGTAACCTCGAGTAAAGAATTGAGGCACGATTGCTCTACCAATAGAACAACAGTCTCGATTCCCATGACTAAGGCCAAATGGCCGTGTGCTTTGAGTTAATCGGAATTGACTATTCTTCCTCAATAATCGGTATCTGCTTAGTTTCTTCTTGTTGTTCCTCAGCATCTTCCTCAACAGATTGATACTCTAAGAGGTTCTCTTGCTTGGAACGGATTCTTTCGAGTCTTAATCCATGGTGTGGGCCAATAAGTCTCATTTGCAAAGATAATTCATACTTGTTACTTATGTCTTCTAATTCTTCTTCAGAAGTTGCAGCATAGATCATATCTTCATATTTCTCAGTTCTACGGTTTCTCGACATCAAAGCAAATCCGAGATATAGTGCACTAGGTCCACCTATTAGAATGGTAATCAAATCCCACTCTCCAAGAGTTAGTCCAACAATATTTACTCCAGCAAATGGTTTGTCTGCAGAGTTGAATGAATCGGTTCCTTCACGTATTTCTTCGGTATCTGAAACGCCGTCTCCATCATCGTCTTGGTCTGCATTATCACCAATGTTATCTTGGTCATAATCACTCCATTCGGTTGGGTCTCCAGGGAATGCATCTTCGCCTTTGGCCAAGGATGAAGAATCGATGAACCCTTGCTCATCATATACTGGGTTAGCCGGGTCAGTATAGCCATCATTATCTCTATCATTTAGAGAACAATCGCCATTTCTACCATTACAATTATCGCCCTTTCCATCATTGTCTTCATCTATCCATTGAGTTGGTTCATTAGGGAAATAATCATCACTATTATTCCATCCATCATTGTCATAATCATCATTGCAAAGACGCATTTCAGTCTCATTAATCTTCATACAAATATCAGGATTATTACCAAATTCATTATCACCAATCCCGTCACCATCTGAGTCTTCCCATTGTGTACTTTCTTCAGGGAATGCATCAGGGTCATTTCCGGCTGAATTATCTCCAAATCCATCATTATCTGTATCTTCACATTGAGAAGGGTCTCTCGGGAAGTGGTCACCGCCAACAATGTTTGGACCTACATTATCGCCACAATTGTCATTGTCGGTATCCTTCCACTGTTGTGGGTCATCAGGGAAAGCATCACCTTGGATACCATCACTATTATCACCATAACCATCTTCATCAGAATCTAACCATTGAGTTGGGTTATCTGGAAACTTATCGCCTCCATCTTCGTATGAGTTATCTCCGTAACCATCGCTATCTCTATCTCCCCACTGTGTGTAATTATTAGGGAATGCATCAGCATTGATTCCAACAGGCTCATCACCATATCCATCACCATCGGTATCATTCCATTGGTATGGGTCATCAGGGAATTTGTCGCCACCTTCGATGAATCTATCATCGCCATAGCCATCACCATCTGAATCAGACCATTGAGTGTCATCTAGAGGGAACTCATCACCATCGCGACCATTTTGATTATCTCCATAACCATCATTATCACTGTCTATCCATTGGGTTTCTTCAAGTGGGAATTGGTCGGTATTATCGCCATAACCATCACTATCTTGGTCAGCCCATTCATTAGGGTCTTCAGGGAATTCATCTGCTAATACCCCCAATGGGTTATCTCCATATCCATCACCATCTGTATCTTCACATTGAGTCGATAAAGTTGGGAAATTATCACCATTGATTCCATCTGGATTATCACCACAACCATCACTGTCTAAGTCTTGCCATTGAGTATTATCATAGGGATGACTATCTGCTATTCCAAACGGATGTGCAAGCCAATTTGATGATGAATCACTATGTCCATCTGCATCGCTATCTAAGCAACCAAGTCGGTCAATTGTACTATTTCCTTCAACATAAATACATGAATCAGCATCTATTCCTAATGCATTATCACCATATCCATCACCATCAGAATCCATCCATTGACTTGATTCATTCATAAACATATCATACTCAATTCCATTTGGATTATCTCCGTAACCATCACCATCGGTATCTTGCCACTGGGTTGGTTCATTAGGGAATACATCTGTATTAAGCGCCATATCATCGGAGTGGTCAAGGAATCCATCGCCATCCCAATCTTCTGAATCAGCAGTTGGAGTGCTTATGGAAGGGTCATTATCATCACTAATTCCATCTTGGTCTTGGTCAGGACACGCTAATTGGTCAATCCAACTGGTTCCATATTGATTTGGACAAGGGTCGGAAAGGTCATCATAGCCGTCATTATCTTTATCTTGGCAGCCATAATGTGACATATTGGTGTTATCTTGATTAGCCCACATAGTAGAGGTTCCAGGTTGGTTTGGACAAGCATCAGGGTTATTTCCATTCATCTCATCACCATATCCGTCTTGGTCACCATCCATCCATTGTGTAGGGTCTAGTTCGAAATCATCGTAGCTATTTGCCCAACTATCGCCATCGGAATCTTGACACCCAAAGAATGGAGCAGTACTATTACCGGCGGTATATTTACAATAATCTCCTTCAAATCCAGCAGGGTCATCACCATATCCATCTCCATCAGTATCTTGCCATTGACTTGGTTCATTAGGGAATAAATCAGCCATATTTCCATTTGGATTATCACCCATACCGTCGTTATCAGAATCATACCATTGTGTGTTATCGTCAGCAAATAAGTCTACATTTTCACTTGGAATCGTTGAATGGTCTAGGTATCCATCTCCATCCCAATCTCTAACATCATTGGTCGGAGTTTGTTGGTATGGGTCGTTATTATCGCTAATACCATCTTGGTCACTGTCCAAGCAACCTAACTGGTCAGCCCAACTATTTCCAAAGGAAAATGGGCAAGGGTCAGAATTATCTTCATAGCCATCACCATCTTCATCAGGACAGCCATATTCTGTGACGTTACTCCATAGATTAGTACTACCATCATAGTGTGCTCTTAGAACTGAACTTCCAGGTTGATTGACGCAGGCATCAGGGTTATTTCCGTTGATTTCATCACCATAACCATCACCATCATAATCAGACCATTGAGTTGAATCGCTATCAAAATCATCATCGCTATCAGCCCAAGAATCTCCATCAGAGTCTAGGCAACCAAAGTTTGGATTTGTACTCGTTCCTGCAGTGAATCTACAATAATCACCTTCAAAACCATTTAGATTATCACCGTAACCATCACCATCAGAATCTTGCCATTGACTATATTCATTAGGGAATAAGTCTGCAAGGTTTCCATTGGGATTATCTCCAAATCCATCATAATCTGAATCATACCACTGTGTATTATCATCATCAAATAAATCTACATTATCACCAGGGTCTGGAGAATTATCTAAGAATCCATCACCATCCCAGTCACTGGGATTAGTGGTTGCATTTTGTGGATAAGGATCATTTACATCACTAATACCATCTTGGTCAGTATCCAAGCAACCGAGCATATCGACCCAACTATTTCCAAATGAGAAAGGACACGGGTCAGAATTATCTTCATAGCCGTCACCATCTTCGTCAGGACAGCCATATTCTGTTACATTTGTCCATTGATTAGTGACTTGAGAGTAATCTGCACGCATTGTTGATTCACCGGGTTCATCATAGCAAGAATCGGGAGTGACTCCATTTGGATTGTTACCAAAGCCATCTTCATCATAATCTTCCCATTGAGTCGGCTCTGAAATAAATGCATCCGCACCATAGTAAACACTCCAATCGCCATCAGGATTAGAGAAACCATCGCCATCTGAATCTACACAACCGAATCGGTCTTGAGTGGAGTTTCCATTAGAAAATATGCAGGAGTCTCCATTTAATCCCCATTCATTATCGCCGTATCCATCTCCATCAGTATCAGACCATTGTGAATCTTCAAGTGGGAATGCATCAGGGTCAGTTCCATTCAGATTATCTCCATATCCGTCAAAGTCAGTATCATTCCATTGAGTTTTATCATGGGGGAATTGATCTTCTATGTTTTGATGATCATCTGAGTGGTCAATATATCCATCACTATCCCAATCTTCTGTATTTGTAGTTGCATTTTGTGGATATGGGTCTTCATAATCACTGATTCCATCTTGGTCAGCATCCGGGCAGGCAAATACGTCTACCCAACTATTTCCATATGAATATGGACACATATCAGTTTGGTCTTCATATCCATCATTATCACTGTCTAAGCATCCATAATGGGTGACATTGTTGCCATATGAACTGAAACTTGCAGGCCCGAATTCTTCATCGCCACCGCTTCCGCCAGATTCACTGCCACCGCCACCGCCGCTACCGCCACCGCCGCCACCGGAGCCATAGTTGACTGCTAGAGTAGAAGTCCCAGCTTGATTTGGGCAAGCATCAGATAAGTTTCCACTTGGATTATCTCCGTAACCATCTCCATCATAGTCATACCATTGAGTTGGTTCATTATCAAATTCATCTTCAATATCTGCATATCCATCACCATCAGTGTCAGGACATCCTTGGAAATTACCACCAGACATAGTTCCGTTTACATATGGACACCAATCTTCATAATTATCACCAAAACCATCACCATCCGAATCGGCCCATTCATCAGAATTATCAGGGAATAAATCAGGATTATTTCCTGCTTGATTATCACCATATCCATCTTCATCATTATCTTCGAATTGCGTTGGGTCATATGGGAATTCATCATGTTCTTCATCTCCATGACCGTCACCATCCGT
>TARA_B110001452_G_scaffold58993_1_pt1 | contig 14076 bp, 11 predicted proteins | sample TARA_B110001452 | Tara Oceans TARA_B110001452 (sample SAMEA4396971) | marine metagenome | biome: Polar Biome; feature: [DCM] deep chlorophyll maximum layer (ENVO:01000326); material: water (ENVO:00002006), including particulate matter (ENVO:01000060) such as... | depth 25 m
CACGCAACCATGTCTGCATAAATGCTATCTCATCCGCCTGAGAGATATCAATGCGGTTAGCTAAGTCTAATAGGGTCTTATTGTTGGTGCGTTGAGTCGCTAGCCTCGACATGAGGAGTGCCTGATGATGGTGAATGATCATATCTTGCATGAAACTCACATCGGCAGGTATATATGCTGAATTGGCAATAGCGACTGCAGTTTCAGCATCTAAATTGAGTGTTGGCTGTCCAGGCGCGCCTGGCTGGACGATCGGCACTACCGCTAGCATACTGGCGAAGGTGGGTAGGCAAATCATCAGACTTATTAGGCTGGCATGAGGAATAATTCGATATAGGGTTTTACGCAGACTATTTTTCACGGCTTGCTCCTGTTGATAACGCGATGGGTTTAAGTATTACTATAGTCGGCGCAAAGGGGTTGGGGACGAAAACACTCAAATCATTTTGCGCAGGTCCCGCTGTGCCAGACAAGTTAGGTGCGTATAAGTGTTGCTTTTGAACATAGCAGCATTAATTGTAAGTTGCCTTGACCGACTCTATAACGAGCCATTCCTAACCATTGCGACCATGCTGGCTAGATCAGCAGCCAACCGAGGGTACTGCATTAAATTTATCTGCAGGGCGGTGCGAGACTACCGCGTTGTTTAAGGCTAGATGACTTATTTTGAGGGGCTGAACCAGACTAAGATAGCGTGGTTGCAGAGCGGTCTCATGCTAGGTGGCCCCATTGATCTAGCCTGTAGAATCCAAAAATACAGGGTATATTAGTCAGCTGTATTCTATTTTTTCTTAAGGCTAGTGGGGCCAAGCTGAGGCTGGGATTACTTATCAATACTCCAGATACCTGGGCCACGAGCTGCGATAAACAGGAACACAAAGCAGTACATCGCTGCTAGTTCACCGCCATTTAGCATAGGGAAAAAGTCGTTCATACCGTGGATCATCCAGTAGGCCACGGCCATCATACCACTGCAAATAAATGCCGCTGGGCGGGTTAATAGGCCAATCATGACCAAACCACCACCGATTATTTCTATAGTCCCAGCGGTATACATTAGAGGATTTAGCGGGTACGGGAACTCCTTAGGAAAGTTAAACAGCTTTTGGGCGCCGTGCCAGATGAAGAGAAAGCCGGTAACGATTCTCATTAATGCGTAGATTTTTTCATGGTGAGTTTCAAGTAGGTCGTCTAAAAAGTTCATCTCTATGCCTCTCGTTATATTGATAGTAAAGAGTTTATACCAGAATTTTTGGCCGTATCATAGTTTTAACAACGCAACTCTCAAAGGCGCAGACTTAGCTGATGATCGCCCGTTCCGTTGCTTATATAAGGGGGTTTCATTATGATCAAGCGGCACAAAAGTGTTTTTACGGTTTAGGGTAATGGAGTAGTTGGTATGGCTAGATAAAATAATAAAGGGCCTAAAATGTACACAAGAGTATTCTTTTCTATCTTATTAAGCCTCCTGTCGATTGCGGGTAGTACCCAAATCCATGCTGCGGATTCAGTTTCAGGCAAAGATCTTTACAACCAGCACTGTTCGGACTGCCATGCTATGAGCCTGCGAGGGTCAGCGCATGGTAGCGAACTGGTCGGCAGTGCATTTATCGAAAAATGGCGCGCCTTGGGCTTTGATGAGCTGGATGCCGTTATCCGTAGCTCTATGCCTCCGGGTAATGCCGGGCAGCTAAAGTCGCAAACCTATAGCTCGATACATCGCTATATTCTATCGGCCAACAGCATCAACATAGCCGCCGAAGATGAGAGTGACATAGGTACAAATACTCCGGCAACGCCAATACTCGAAGGATTCGTTTCATTTTCCGAGCAAGAGACAGTCAACGCGCTGGGGCAGAGCGGGTCTCGATTTAATAACCAAGTGCTCACAGATTTTAAAGTGGTCGATGAGGCCGCAATTGAGAAACCCGCTGCAGCTGACTGGCTGTCGTGGCGCCGTACGCAAGATGGGCAGGGTTATAGTCCACTACGAAAGATTCATCGTGGCAACGTGAATAAACTATCCTTGGCTTGGTCTATGACTATGGAGGAGGGTAGTAATCAAGGTACTCCCTTGGTGAGTCAAGGCATTATGTTCCTTACCCACCCAGGCAATGTGGTCCAGGCCCTCGATGCGACTAACGGCGATCTTATCTGGACCTTTGAGTACGACTATCCCGAGGAGTCAAGAACCCTTGGAGGTCCAACACGCAACATCGCGCTTTATCAAGATAAAATATTTATGGCCACCTATGACGCTGCATTAATAGCGATAGACGCCAAAACAGGGAAGTTACTCTGGAGAACGGTCAAGGCAGATTATCGCGATGGGTTTACGCACACTAGCGGTCCGACTCTCGCTAATGGTGTGATTGTAAGTGGTATTAATGGCTGTGAGCGTTTTGTGAAGGATGGATGTTTTATTACAGGCCATGATCCGGATAGCGGGAAAGAGCTTTGGCGAACATCGACCATTGCTTTACCCGGGGATCCCAATGATGCAACTTGGGGTACGATCAAACCAGCATTTCGCGCTGGCGGTGACACTTGGATTCCAGGAAGTTATGACCCTGATCTGAATCTATTCTTTATCGGTACGTCGCAGGCGAAGCCATGGGTGGCGGCCAGCAGGGGAATGACGCCAGATCAAGCTGCGCTGTATACGAATTCGACGTTAGCGCTGAATCCAAATACCGGAGAGATTGTTTGGCATTTTCAGCATGTGCCGGGCGAAACAATCGATATGGAAGTGGGATTCGAGAGGATACTTGTCAACGAGGGATATAATAAAGACAAGCGGGTGCTGTACACCATCGGTAAAGATGGAATTCTTTGGAAACTCGATCGAAAAACGGGCAAATTTTTAGGGCTTCTAGAGACAGTCCCGCAAAATATTTACCAGTCAATCAACCGCGATACTGGGCAGTTGGTATATCGGCAGGATATTCTAGAGGCTAGTATCGACCAGCCATTCACGGCTTGCCCTGGCATCTATGGGGGTCATAACTGGCAATCAGCCGCTTATGATAAGTCGCATCAGGCACTGATTATACCGATGCACCAACTATGCTCCGATATGGTAGGACGGGCCGTTGCTAAAGAAGAGGGCGGCGGCGGTTTTGGTGGCGACTCAAAGACCTACGAAATGCCGGGTGCCAATGGCATGATTGGCAAGTTATTGTCTATCGGCCTCAACCCCATGGCCGAGAAATGGTCTCATGTACAAGAAGCCATGTTTCTCACCTCGGCACTCACCACGGCGGGAAAGTTAATATTTATTGGTGACTTAGATCGGTATTTTAAGGCGTTTGATTCTGAGACGGGCGCAGTTGTTTGGCAGACGCGGTTACCCGCGGCATTGCATGGATTCCCTATCACCTATAGCGTCAATGGCCGACAATTCGTCAGTGTTTCTGCTGGGATGGGTGTTTTCAGAGCGTTGACGGCAACCGTTTCACCAGAGATATACCAGCCCTCAGGTGGTAATGCCATATTTGTCTTTGAGTTGCCGCAACGGATTAACTAATAGGGCATGTTTTGGGCGATCGGCCGACCTCTTGGTGCGGGTAATACGGTAACGGATCGGGTTGGATTACCGGTAAATTAGGGTCCGCAATACACCACTAGCTCCGGGCTATCGTGATCCGTAATGAGGTAAGTTTGTGATTAGACCCTCTGCTATTTTCGCACTACTTACGGCGGGCCTATGCTGGGGTACGACAGGCATATATGTCCGTGTTCTTGGCGAACGCGGCTTCTCGTCCTTTGAGCTTTTAGCTATTCGACTGCTGGTGGTATTCATCATCTTGGTCCCTATTATATTACTTCCCAAGATACGACGATTGTCGTCAATAGTGAGGCTCTCTGTCGCGCAAAGAAATGTCGCCCTCAGGGTCAGTCTGCTAATGCTGTTCTATTATCTGGGCGCTATTTTAGCGATTCAGCACCTCCCTCTGATACTAGCTGTATTGCTGTTTGGCTCATCGCCATTGATCGCATGGTCATTAGAATTGTTCATGGCGCAGCGGCTCCCTGACAACAGTGAATGCGTCCAAAGTGTGGGCGTATTGTTGGGTACCCTGGGACTGCTCGGCTTGGGCTATAGCCAACATGCGGGGTCTATGGCTCCGGCGGGTGCTATGCCGTTGGTTGGTTATGCAGGGGGTATCACCGCGGCAATGGTCACCGTAATCAATGCCCGAATTTTGCGGCGGGCAGGTGTGGCGGCGCCACCGTCAATCAGTATTTCACTGATAACGTCTATCTTGGGCTCAGTGCTCGTGCCCTTATTGTTTATTGATTCAGTCGGTCTGGTCGACCGGATTCAAGAGAGTTGGTTTGCGCTACTGGGCTTTGGCGCAATAGCCACACTGATACCCGGGTTTGCTATTGTCTATGCCGGCTCGAGATTGCCAGCAACAGCGACATCGACAGTGTCAATTCAGCTGCAGGTTTGGACAGTGATTCTTGGCTGGCTAATCTTAAATGAGACGCTGTCATACAGCCAAATTATCGCGGCAATTTCGGTGATGCTAGGCACAGCTTTGTGCCTGCGGACGTCACAGGAGAAAAGTCGGCGCGCGCTATGACAGATTAGTTTCGTGTCATATAGTGAATTGGTGAGGACCAAGCACGCTCCTGAATAGTGGTAGCTAGGTCGGGTCGTGGAGTGACATCTTCACGAATGGCATCCCACGTCGACCAACGGCAGGTAGGATTTTCAAGCACTCGGGCGTAATAAAATGCGCGCTGATCTGCCTTGAAATTTGGGTCATGCCAAAGTGTGGATAATTGTGCTGCGCCGGTTTCAGGATTAATTGTACAGTCAGAGATATCGACCCGAGCACCATTATCAGGGCAGCGATTAGTATGTTCGTCCACCTCTGCGCCATTTGCGCAGGCGATATCAATGACCTCCTCATGAGTAGAACCAGCTGCGTCGACCCAGCCTTTGATGATTTGAAGGCGTTGTAACGGCGCATTGTCGGGATCGGCTGAGGCCATGACTAAAAACCCGGGTGACCTCATATCATCTAGCGCATCGTCTTTTGCTAAAAGAGTGCCGCCCATACTCACTCCCTTTGCATAAGCCTGTTCGATGCCATCAGCCGCAGTGAGCAGACTATTATCGAAGTCATAGCCCGCGAAAAGTCGGATTCTTAATCTAGGCCCTGAGGTTGCAAACACTTCTTTGCGCCTGAAGGCACTATAAATAGATTCTCTAGTATTTTCTTCGGCCCATACGGCAGCTAAGCCGGAGGCTCCGAAAGTGGGGGTAGCAGCGCCCGCGTAAACATTGTTGTCTATCTTGATATATAAACTTTTTCCTAATGGAGAGGGGCTAACCGCTGACATTATTTTATTACCATAATAAGCAATTTGACCGCCTATTCCTTTCATTGGCGTAGAGCCTCTTTGCTCTGGGAAGCTAGACAATATGCCAAGCTTGGAAACGAATGCGGCTTCATCATTCTGGGTGGCCGCTGAGTGGGTGTCACTAGAGCCAATAAACCCAAACTGGTAGGGATTTCCTATCCCCTGTTTCTCAAGGGATAAACCATTTTTTAGCGCTTGACGCACATAGGAGCCATCTACTTTGCTCAGGGCACCAGTTGCTACTCTGTAAGGTGTTATCTCAAAGCCAGCCCATTCATCACGAGTCGACAAAATAGGATGTGTTTCGGATGTTCCTTTTATCTGAGTTATCTCTACTATTGGCTCATTTCTAATACGTGCTTGCACATAGGTTTCATCAAAGGAATTTTCGTTCCAGTCGGTTACCTTAAACATCTCCCCATTTGAGCCATTTGAGTTATGAGGTATCGCCAAACTTTCAACGCCCTCATTTCTAAGCTCGTCCATCCAAGCCCAGAGGTCCTCCGGGTTGGTCGAATGAGCGCGAGAAAACGGTTCACGTGGCAGCTTATCTGTTCCCTTAAAAATAACGTTTCTATGTAAATTCCCCATGTCCGAGCTGGATGTCGTATATTCATAAGCTGCAAACGTAGTAAATTTGCCAGGATCATTGAACTGGTCGGCAGCTTCGATTGTATCTTCCCAGGCAGCTCTTACCACGCCAAGAACTTCTTGCCGATCCAAACTGCCATCGATAAGGCCTTTGGTGGCATTGGGTATAAAACCTGAGAATGTCAGTAGACGCTTAACTGTGCTCATCAAATCTACGCCGAAATTTTCTGCGGCATTTAAGTCATGATAGGGTTCCGAGAATTTATTCTGTGAGAAGCTGGTAGATTTTTCAGCGGCCGCTTTTACCAACCCTAAGAATACTGCGTGATCGGTGACAGCATAGAAATCCATCGGTTTAGTGAGCTGCATGTTAAAGCCCGCAGGGTTTTTAATAGGCTCCCCTTTGGCAAAACGATAAGCATCGAAGGGTGTTGCCAGAGTTCCGAAAGCGTAGCCGTCGAAGGAGTATGCGGTGTGTACATGCAGATCCCCATAGTAGACCTTTCGCTCCTGGCGGACGTCAGGTTTAGTAATAGTTGCGGTTTCAGGGGTAAGCGAACGTTCTAGTAATATAGTCTCAGTTTCAAAAAGTTGAGTTCGACCACCTAAAATAGCGCCGTAGTTCAGTCGCAGCTGTGCATCAATCTCTGCAGTTTGAGCAACTACACGTTCATTCCCATGGACATTGGCAGCGGAACTAAAAGTCTCACTAGAGGGGTCCATCTTTTCCCCAGAACATGATGCTATGACCAGCCCTGTTATTAAAATCAAAGCTAAGTGACTAAATTTATTACGCATACTCATCATCGTCATATCCTCTGGGTGTAAGGCCAGCAATCGACTTTAATTGGGCTCTGATAATTATGGCATTTAGAGTGACAATATGTAAACGGCTACATTGATCAGGTAATTGGTCCCTCAATAACAGCCAAAGCGACGGTACTGTCTTTACCAAACTTAGATGCTATTAGCTAACTATCGGCAGAACTTGTAACTCCTGATAGGGGTATGGCTATTTCCAACACTGTTGCAGACGCCGATTTTTGCTTACCAAGGCACGACAGAGCAGACATGCAAGCTAAGGCATCGCTCTTTGGGGAAATTATCCTGCTGATGGCTGTGGGTGGTCTAAAAGCCGAGATAGATTCATGGTTTACCGTCGTTGAAATCAAACAAGCAGTATCTCGCGTGGATCATATTGGCAGAAGTCACAGGGTACTCACAGCCTATAGAGTAGAGTAACCTATCGGCGTGCCCAGAGACTCGAGGTATTAATTAAATTCTAATAATTGGGTTAAACGAGAGCCCTCTACACGACGTGAGGAGGGTATATTTTTGGTGGAGCCTAGCGGGATTATTCGGCGCAAGCGCCTCACCCCTTTGGGGTCGCCCTAACGAGCGCTCTGCGTCGCTACGCTCCTTGTGAACCGAGAGCTTAAACTCCTTCCCACTAACTAACAGACAATAAAAAAAGCCGCACCCAAAGGCACGGCTTTTTTACTTGTTTGGTGGAGCCTAGCGGGATCGAACCGCTGACCTCAACACTGCCAGTGTTGCGCTCTCCCAGCTGAGCTAAGGCCCCAAAAAGGAAGTGCATAATAGGGAGGCTCTGACTTCAAGTCAAGCTTGATTAAGCAGCATTTGTCGAGTGATGACAATTGAATTTTGCAAGTAGTAGTCACTGTAATTTGCAGCAACTAGCAGTATGTATTGCGATACATCGGTAAACTGCATCCGACAGTCTACCTGGCGTACGAATGCGATCGATCCGCGCTAAAAGTGGAGATTGGACTTGACTTCAATAGACTATAATCGGTAATTTCCAGGCTGTCATTTCAAGTAATTAGCTGGCGTAAACTGAGCATATAACATGAATAGATTACGGTTCGTCGGACCAAGAGTCATTGCTTGGTTGGTGGTAATAGCGTGGGTTTTTCCTGCGGTATCTTTCGGTGCGATTACTGTTGATGGTCTGCTTGACGAGCCTGAGTGGGCGGATGCGATTGTTTACCAAGACTTGGTTACGGTAGAGCCGCTAACGGGTGATACCGTAAAGTACGCGACTGAAGTCCGTATGATGAATCGACTGGCTATTTGCCGTAACTATTAAATAACGAGAATTATATGACAGACTCCACTGAATTATGGGTGAATCGTGAGGACCTCAGAATTACCAGGCAGGTGATATCAAAGATCCCAGATATTGTCGAAGGCCAAGTGCTAGTGTCCATTGATAAATTTGGCCTTACGGCTAATAACGTCAGCTATGCTGTTGCTGGCGACAGCATAGGTTATTGGGGTTATTATCCAGCGGAGGATGGCTGGGGCAAGATACCGGTCTGGGGCTGTGCTTCAGTGATTGAGTCGTCCTGTACAGAAGTGCCTGTCGGCGATCGTCTCTGGGGGTTTTTTCCTATGGCCAGTCATGCGGTTTTGCAACCTGGGCATGTCCATACTGACTACTTTATGGATCTCGCCTGCCATCGTCAGGGCTTGCCTGCGCTGTATAACCAGTTTCGTCGCACCCTGGCTGAACCCGCTTTTATGCAAAATTTAGAGACTGAGCGCTGTTTGCTATTTCCTTTGTTCTGTACCTCTTATCTGCTTTATGACTACCTAATTGATAACGCATTTTTTGGTGCGCAGCAGGTGGTGATAGGCTCGGTATCATCGAAAACAGGCTTTGGTCTGGCGCAGATGTTACATCGAGACAATACTGTCAGCGTCGCTGTCATTGGACTCACTTCGGCCAAAAATCAAGGCTTTGTGTCAGGGCTGGGTTGCTGTGATCAGATAGTTCTCTACGGTGACGAACAGCTTATCGATGCTTCCTTGCCGACTGCCTATGTTGATATGTCAGGGGATGCAGGGTTGACCATCGCACTGCACAGTCATCTGGGCGAAAATATGGTTGAAAGCGCTATGGTTGGGGCCAGTCACTGGGAGAATCGAGGCCCGGTTGGCGATCTGCCCGGTGCTCGGCCAACGTTCTTTTTTGCCCCGGGACAGATCGACAAACGCAATAAAGAATGGGGCCCGGGGGTGGCTATGGATAAAGCAATGGTGGCCAGCGCAGAGGTTGCCGCGAGGGTTGCAGGTAATCTTCAGGTTGAGTGGATTCAGGGCGCCGAAGCTCTCAGTCAGGTTTGGATTCAATTACTCGACAATAAGATACCACCCAGCAAGGGTCTTATGGTGTCGCTGACTTAGTTGGCTGCAGCAGGTACCCGTTAAAGGAGCCTGCTAAGCCAGTGGGGGTCTAGAGTGTAAAACCGCCATCGACAACAATACATTCACCGTTTGTGTAGCTGGCGGCATCCGACACTAGATACAAAACAGTACCAGCCATTTCTTCGGGTTCGGCATGGCGTGCCATCGGAATTGTCTGCATGGCTTGCGCGTAGATTTTTTCATCGCTAAATAGGGCACCAGCAAATTGCGTTTTGGTCATGCCGGGCAACAGGGCATTGACTCGAATATTGTGGCGTGCGCACTCTTTAGCAAAGGCCTGAGTCATATTGACGACAGCGGCTTTGGTGATGGAATAGATACCCTGCATGGGTCCGGGCTGTAATGCATTGATTGACGCAGTGTTGACAATCGCGCCACCGCCGTTGTCGCGCATTAACTTGCCGCCTTCTACACACATAAAGAAATAACCGCGGATATTGACATCGACGGTCTTGGTATAGGCACCCAGATCTGTATCCAAAATATCACCAAAGTAAGGATTAGTCGCAGCGTTGTTGATGAGAATATCTAGTTTGCCAAATTTCTGCTTAATAAAAGCAAAGGTCTCGATAATATTTTCCATACTGCCTACATGGCAGACATGCGCTTCGGCACTGCCACCGCTGGCCGTAATGGCATCTGCTACTAGCTGACAGCCATCGAGTTTACGACTCGAAACAATCACATGAGCACCTTGCTCGGCTAGCAATTTAGCAATGGCTTCGCCAATTCCGCGACTTGCGCCAGTGACTAAGGCAATTTTTCCGGTTAGATTAAATAGGTTGGTACTCATGGAGGTGGTTCCTTTAGGCGTTAATATTATTTATGGTTGGCTAAGCTGCGTGAGATGCGTCGCGATATCAGAGCGCATCAGATTGCGTATGTGGGTATAGGTAGCTCTGTCTTTAAGAGCGAGCTTTTGGGCCATTTCAGAGCCAGCGGTCTGCAGTTGATCGCTATCATAGAGTCCGTCGACAATGCCGTTGTCGAAGCACTCCGCGCCCGTGTAGGCGGCCCCTGTGAGCATCATAGTGCGCAGCGCCTGCTTGTTGGGTAGCAGGTGTGCAATAGCGTTGGTCACAGGCGTAAAGGGAATTCTGATATTGACTTCAGGAAAACAGAAGCGCCCACGATCTGCGCGCATCAGCCTGAAGTCGGCGGCTGAAGCCATGATGGCGCCACCGGCATAGGCATTGCCATTGATACAGACCACGGTGGGGGCGTTAAGTAGGGCTAGACGACAGAGAGTGGTTTCAAAAAGATGCAGGAACTCTTCGCTATCTTGCCTATTTTGTGTGTTTAACCATGCGAGATCGATACCGGTACAAAAGGTTTTCTCATGCTCACAGGTGAGCATTAATGCTGTCTCACCCTGATATTGTTCTACCTCATCAAAGGCGGCTAAATACTCGCGCATAGTGGCCGTGGTCAAGGTATTGTCCTTGGCGGCATTGATCAGGGTCAGGACATGAATGCCGTCCTTTAGCTCTAGGCTGATTGTGGTCATTGGTTTAAGTCCTTATTTCTGAACCATGGTTTGGGCGCCTTTGATGAACTTATCTTGCCCCTCGGTATCGTCTAGCAAGCTGTCGATGCTGACCGGCACAGTGACACCTTTTTGCATCGCCGGAATTGCCTTCATGGCATTGAGCCAGCGATCCAGGTTGTCCAAACCTTGGCGGGACACTCCGGACCATTTGTAAGTGCGCACCCAACACCAGTTGGCGATATCCGCGATAGAGTAGTCATCGGCAAGCCATTCGCTATTGCCGAGTCGCGTATCCAATACCTCAAATAATCGGCGTGATTCATTTTGATAACGGTCGATGGCGGGCTGAATCTTCTCGGGGAAGTAGCGGTAGAACACGTTGGCCTGTCCCATAATAGGGCCTATGCCACCCATCTGGAACATTAGCCACTGCATAACCTGTGAGCGTCCTCTGATATTAGTGGGTAATAGCTTGCCGGTTTTTTCAGCTAGATAAACCATAATCGCACCGGACTCAAAGACGGTAAGATCATCCATACTCCGATCAATGATGGCAGGAATTCGCCCATTGGGATTGATGCGGAGAAACTCGGGTTGTTTCTGATCGCCAGAGCCTAAGTCAATGGCGTGGGTTGTGTAGTCTAACGCCAAAGCTTCAAGCGTGCAGGAGGCCTTGTGCCCATTTGGCGTTGATGCAGTATAGAGCTCTATCATGGCTATAGTCCTGTGTCTTGGGGGCGGGTTAAAAGCCAGATTTACCTGCGAGGATCTGGGCATAAAAAGCTTGATCGAGTAATTCATATTCTTTGGAATTGGACTTTTTAATATAGATGGGCTGATTGATCTGGTCGAGATGAAAGGCCTCTCTCTTCAGCTGACCTTTGACCAACTTAAAGGTGCCAGTGGTATCCTGTTCTTTTTCGATTCGCACAAATACAGGGCAGGCAAAGCTGGGAAGCTCGCGATGGGTATAGAGACTAAATGCCTCGGGGTCAAATTGGATACCATCTTTGAGGGTAATAGCCGCCATGCCGGCACGACCCTCGACGCCAGGCACCTCAACTCCATAAACATTGCTGATCTCAACCTGTTCACAAGCATTGAGAATTTCACCGACCTCATTGGTCGAGACGTTTTCCGCTCGCCACCGGAAGGTGTCACCGACGCGATCAACGAATTGAAAGTGCGGCAAACCCATCGCAAAGCCTACATCGATTTGACGAATAAGATCGCCGGTATTAAACCAACGATCGCCAGGTTCGAGGACGTCAGTTAAAATCTTATCGTCTGAGGCACGCTTGTCTTTATAGCCATCAAATTGGTATTTTTGGCTAACCTGGCACAGCAGCAAACCAGCCTCGCCAAGGGCGACTTCAATCAGCTGCCCGTTGCTGTCCCTTGAAATTTCATCGGCATCAATATCGTACTCGACAATCAGTAAATCGGCAGAGCTGGTGCCGATGGTGTCGTCCTTGTTAAGAATATTAAGGAAGGTGACATTGCTTTCACTGGCGCCATAGATCTCGCAGATGCGCTTAACCGCGAAGCGTTCACGGAATTTACCCCAAACATCTGGCCGCAGCCCGTTGCCAAGCATCGATCTAATGGGATTACTTTTCTCTTCGGGGCACTCAGGTTGTAGCGCCAAATATCGACACAGCTCACCCACATAGATAAACAGCGTAGTCTGGTATTTTTGTACCTCAGGCCAAAATTGGGTGGCCGAGAAGCGCCGCCGCAAGAAGATGGAAGCGCCGCTATAAAAGCAGGTGCCGACACCAAGTATGAAGCCGGTAATGTGGTAAAGGGGAAGGCAAACATACATGCGGTCCGATTGTTTGGCGTGAAATCCGACTTTGGCAAAGGGATGGGGCGCCGACATGACTTTGCGGTGAGGGATAATGACGGGTTTAGGCAGACCCGTGGTCCCAGAGGTAAAGATATATAGGGCGACTTCAGCTGCGCGAATATCCTCTGTTTGGGGAAGATTTACCTCGGACATATTGGTGAGGGTCGCTGTAAAATCCAATGTCCATGCGGGTGCTGTTCCGGCTATGGCGCGGTCACCAACCCACAGATAGTCTTGGTCAGCCAGATTGACGTCGCTTCTTATTCCCTCAACTGCTATTAAAAGTTCTTCACCAACCAAACATTTCTTGGATTCAATGGTATTGATGCAATGAGCCAGGGGGCGATCGGTCAGGCCTGTATTAATTAACCCGGCGACAGCGCCTAATTTAGAAAGTGCCACTATACTGCACAGCAGCTCTATACGGTTTTCAATGAATACTGCTACGGTATCACCGCGCTGTATGCCTTGTAGGGCAAGGCTATGGGCAAACTGGTTTGTCAGAGCGTTGAACTGAGACCAGTTGAGTTCAGTGCCTTCGAATATAATCGCTGACTTTTTGGCATGACGTGCGGCGGTCTGTTGAAACATCAGCCCCATAGAGTTCTTATCTTCATCCGCCGGCGGTTTGAAGAAAATTAGAGTGGGCGCGCATCGTATGAAAGTGTAAAGGACCCGAAAGAATTCTATGATTTTAGTCATTGATTACCCTGGATGTCATTGTGATTTATTCTATAACTCCTTATTATGGCACTCATAGTGACAATATGTAAATGATTGTCTTGCCTAGAATAACTGAACTGACAGTTTATCTCATAAAACCGCTTTAGGACTTAAACTTAATGATGCTCAAAAATGCTCTATTCGACTCGTTTCAACTGGGTAATCTGACCTTAAAAAACCGTATTGTAATGGCCCCGATGACCCGCAGCTTCTCTCCGAATGAAAACATCCCGGGCGACGATGTTGTTGACTACTACCGGCGTCGTGCCGAGGGTGGCGTCGGTTTAATTATTACTGAGGGAACCTGCGTTGACCATCCAGGTGCCAGCGGCTATCTAGACGTGCCTTACTTCTATGGCGAGGCGAGACTGGCTGGTTGGAAGAAAGTCGTCGAAGCTGTGCACGGTGCGGGTGGCAAAATTGCCCCTCAACTCTGGCATGTCGGGGCTGTCAGGAAAGCTGGCGTGCTGCCTGAAGGCGACGTGCCTGGGTACGGGCCGTCGGGTATGAATATGCCTGGTAAAGTGAATCGCCATGTGATGACCCAACAAGATATTGATGATGTTGTGCAGGCCTTTGCTCAGGGCGCTGCGGATGCTAAAGCTATAGGTTGCGATGCCGTGGAGCTGCACGGCGCTCATGGCTATCTGATTGACCAATTCTTTTGGGAAGGCACTAATCAACGGGGCGATAAATACGGTGGCTCGATGGAAAAGCGTGGGCGCTTTGCCGTGGAGGTTATCAAAGCTGTGCGCGCAGCTGTTGGCCCCGATTTCCCTATTATTTTGCGCTGGTCTCAGTGGAAGCTACAGGACTA
>TARA_B110001452_G_scaffold166180_1_pt1 | contig 14072 bp, 17 predicted proteins | sample TARA_B110001452 | Tara Oceans TARA_B110001452 (sample SAMEA4396971) | marine metagenome | biome: Polar Biome; feature: [DCM] deep chlorophyll maximum layer (ENVO:01000326); material: water (ENVO:00002006), including particulate matter (ENVO:01000060) such as... | depth 25 m
GGTACCCTATACAATACCCGCATTACATAGGGCCTCCCATACGAAAATATGAGCCTATAACTCTTGTATTATTTCACAAGATAATATGTTTGCTAAAAACACTGTAAGTAAAAGAATTGCGGGAGCGCTATCCGCTTTGTGAGTAATCATTACATTTAAACCAGGTAAAGAAATAAAATATTCTTGATTAACTCTAATTCCGACAAGTGGAACTTTCAATACGCTATTAATTTCTGGTTTAAGTGATTTTATTTCACTAAGTTTTATTGAATATTTACCACTATATTCGCTGAATGCATATAGGTATTCTTCTGTCAAAAACATTCCTTGCTTAGCAGATCTTAACATAGTATTATCAATAATTAATAGAATATCTTCTGGATTAAGTGATTTTTCCCCATATTTCTTAATTGCATTCATTGCTTTTTTGGGATTTATTTTAGACAATACAGTTACATCATTGATTAATCTTGAAACCTGCCATGAGTGTATTTCTTCTCTCATAAGAAAATGTTAATATGCTTAATATTAATAATCTTCTCTCCATCACTAGTTACTTTACAGCCATAAAAACAAAGTTCCAAGGACAACATCCCCATAAATACAGAGTTGAAATGTAGCATAACATTTATCTCCTTCCTTAATAATTGTAAATCATGGCACAGATAATGGCTAGAGACAAACCTATTCCGCACCCATCAGCAGAAAGAAACGGTTTAACGGATTTTGAAATCAAACGTATATTGGAACATGAATTGCCGATATATATCCTCAAAAAAACAGTCAAAGAAGGACATTTTCCGAGCATAGAAGGTGCGAAAATTGCTAGTAAAGAGTGGTTGAAATTTGTTGTTCTAACTCTTGATAATCCACACGTTCGCATCGGAATGTGGTCCGATATTGTTGATGAAATATGGCACGCATATCTAATGTATACACATGAATACTTTGCATTTAGTCGAGATGTTTTGGAGGTTGATTACTATCACCATACTCCACTCATTATCGATGGAGATGGTGTGTCTAATATGCCACAGGATAAGGGCGCCAACTTCGTAAGATTATATATTGAGAAATTTGGACCATTACACTCGATTTGGGATTCAATGTTGGATACGCAGATATGCTTACCTGATTGTTGCTGTGTTTGAAGTTGCCTAGCATAGGTGGAGATTAGATTGTCCAAGACGTCTCAGACTTGCAATCATTGTAAAGTCACAAAGCACTTAGATCATTTTAATCAAGGTATCGAAGGTCAATACAATCGTATGTGTGAAAGTTGTGTTTCAATTATCCAAATTGAAGTAAAAACAGGCGAGAAATTGAAACATACAGGTACGAATAGGACGTGCTATAAGTGTCGTAGTTTTCTAGCAAATGAAGAATTTACGAGAAGGGGAAATGGTACATACTATTCTGCATGTAAAGATTGCAACAAACACCACTTCGCTCAATGAAGAATATCTCGGATGCTTAACTCAGAGGGTAAGGTCAAAAATGAAATTCGAGTATGGAATAACCGAATATGGATAGTTCGCAGGGGTCTATCCGAATGCCCATCCGAATAGTTTTATTGTTTGAATGGGCTTTGCGTCGGTGCTTTGGAACGCTAGGGAGAAAACCGACCCACTGAATCTCCTTCCAACTGGTGATTGGCGGGAATGGGTATTTGGATGAACCCATTCGACACACCCGATTACTATTTGTTGATGCTTCCGACAGGAATATCATTCCTGGCCGCTTTTGCCGGAATATCGAATGAATAGCACGGTGATAATTCCAATTAGAAGTCCGATCTGCATCCCAAGTAATCCCCCACCCTCATAACCGGGATAACCGAGATAAGAGAAATCGGGGTCTCGTCGTGGAAAAATCGTTGCTCCAGCTATATTGAAAATCAATACCAACATCAAAGTGAGAGAGACATAGAATTTACGCCCTACTTCTCGACCGAATACTGTGGCCATTGAATATTGGTTGGCGCACTCGTATGTGAAATCATCCCGGGATATCTCCCTCAATTCCACAAAAGAGAATAGAGAAAGTTGGAAGGGGCTCCCCCCTAACAGACGGGTGTTCTAGGTGTATCCTGGGCGAACGCATATTGAGTTCAGTACTCAATTTCCACAGCCACAGCCGCGTGTTTGGCAAGAAGGGTCATCAGCCTTAACAGCGACCTCTTGTGTGATTTCTTCTGCGACGGCCTTCTTAGGCTGGCGGCGGAGTATATTTGGCAGACGAACTTTTCTCTGATTCTGAGAGGTGCGGCGGTTCATGTTTCCCCCACAGTGGTATAGATGATAACCGTTATTGAATAGTTAATAATCAGCAATTTACCATATAATAATTCAACAAGGGGATAAGAGGGTATAGATTCTGTCCCCAAAAATTTAAATAAGAAACCCAAAAGCCCTTATATATATTCACTAGATTAGTGGGTTGGAGTGAAACATATGGATGATCAGCAAGTAGAAGATATTGTCAAGTGCAGCGACTGCGGAAGTCGTTCACTATCGAGAGACGAAACACGTGGCGAAGTTGTTTGCGACGACTGTGGATTGGTGTTGGAAGACAACGTCATTGACCAAGGTGCAGAATGGCGTGTCTTTTCACCCGAGCAAGGCGACCAGCGTGCTCGTACCGGTGCACCAATGACCGTTATGCTCCACGACAAAGGTCTCTCAACGGACATCGATTGGCAGAACAAGGATTACTCTGGAAAGACCATCAATTCCCGATACCGTTCTCAATTCTACCGTATGCGAAAGTGGCAGAAGCGAAGCAGAGTCAGCAACGCTACAGAGCGCAACTTGGCTATGGCTCTTGCAGAATTGGACCGAATGGCAAGTCGTCTTGAACTTCCTAAATCCGTCCGTGAGGCTGCAGCTGTTAACTACAAGAAAGCAGTTGACAAGCGTTTGATTCGCGGCCGCTCTATCGAAGGTGTTGCAGCAGCATCACTCTATGCAGCTTGCCGACAATGTGGAGTTCCACGAACACTCGATGAGATTGGACAAGCCTCTCGTACCGGTCGTAAAGAAATTGGCCGAACATACCGATTCATGGTCCGAGAACTCAAGATGAAAATCATGCCAACAGGGCCAGAAGATTACATTTCTAGATTCTGTTCTGGACTTGGATTGGATGCAGAGGTTGAAGCAAAAGCATACGAACTCATCAAGGCTGCTCAAGAGAAGGAATTGACCAGTGGCCGAGGGCCGACAGGAATCGCGGCTTCAATCATCTACATTGCATCGGTTTTGTGCGGAAAGCGCCGAACTCAACGTGAAGTTGCTGAAGTTGCTGGAGTTACAGAAGTCACCATCCGTAACCGATACAAAGAACTCATTCAGAATCTCAATATTGAGCTTGATATTTGAGGATTGCATCCTTTGGAAATGTGTAGGAGGGTTTGTGCGTGAGCAAGATTCGTAAGAAAATTTCAAACGAAGCGTTTGAACTTGTGGCGACCGGGTTGGTTGAAGCATTGGAACGAGGCACTATCGCTTGGCCCCTCCCTTCTCCGCCAATGAGCGACCCAGATTTCCCGGCTATCGCCCCTACATCGCCTCACGTTCTATTTGAGCAAGGCCTTGGAATTCTAAATGTTGATCGTGGCATGTTTGACCGCCATCTGAATTCCGTAGTTGACCTCATTGTGCCTCACAGAATGAACCTCAGTGACGATCCTTTCGAAATTCATGAGCGGTGGCTAAAACGCCGTATGAATGAAGTGTCAAACCGTCTTTTGTTTTGCATCGCCACCGATTGGTTGGCCCAAGCCTTTGACCCGCACGCACCCAATACCGACCGATGGTGGCTTAGCATCGCTTTGCTTAACGGGCTTTCAACCGTACCTCACGGTCAATCCGTTCACCAAGGATACCACCTCGTTGAATCTATTGCACTCGCTGAGCGTCCTGGAACATGGCATACCCAGCCCGATGCTGGACCAGCGCATATGGATTGGAACCCTACCGCAGTTATCCCGCGAATGTCAACGGTTGTCGTGGCCCACACACAAGGTGTTGAGGCGGCAGTTTGGCTTCTTGAACGCCTAGAAAACAGTGATTCTCCACGGCGCCTGCTTTTGATGCAATGGATTCGCCTGTTGATGGAACGAAAACCTTTGATTGAACCGTTAGGCCTGAAAGAAATTCTGTTGAGAAGGGCAGCCGATGAAGACCCTGAAATTGCAGCGTATGTCACGCTTTGTCTTGCAAAATCCGTTGAAGCCGACCGCGACTTTGGACTGGAACTCACACATCGGCTTCATGCCAGAGAGGAGCCTTTGGTTCGGCGCGGTTTAGCCGATGTGCTGACCCGATTGTTCCGCCGACTTGGTGAAGACGCAATCCCGTTTCTCAATGATATGCTCGATTCAGAAGACGAAAGTGTGTTGGCTGCAGCAAGTTCAACCGTTGGTGATTTGAAGTATCTCGACAAGGATCAATGGGCTGACCGTTTAGCAACCCTCGCTCACCACCCCTTGGCCATAGTACGGCGAAATCTTGTTCCAAACCTTAGGGAGTACATTGAGTATGACTCGACTGACGCAAGAGGACTTCTTCACCAACTTTGGTGTGATGGCGACGAAGTCGTCCGAACCCGACTACGAGAACTACTGATTCGTATGGAGGAGGTTGACTCCGACCAGTTTGCCCAGCGAATAACAGGACTTTACGAGCACAAAGCCGACCTTGAACCGCTGTGGGAAATCCTCACTCTCCGCCGCCCAGAGCGTTGCGAATCATGGAAGACATGGCTATCCCAAGGCGGCTCTCATCCTACCACGCCACAGAAACAACTCCCCCAATCAACGTTGGAAGAACCAGGAGAGCTTCCGGAATTAGGTGCTGCACTCGATGTCCTTGACCAAGAACTTGGCTTCCTTGACTGATTACTCTTCTTCATCAAGAGCAAGAGGCCCTTTGGTAATTGACCAAACATAACATCCGTTAAACAGCGCAAGTGATCCGATCAGAGCAAGAATCAATCCAGCCGGCTCTGGAGCAACGCCATCGGCATCAAATAATGAGATCAAGCGAGTCACGACCAGGCAAGCCAGGCCGAAAACCACGACTGACAACCATGTGTCTTCTGGAGTCTCCCATCTGTCAACAGTGGGGGCAATTCCAAATCGTCCAAATGTACGCTCATACCAAGCCAGATACAAACATGAAAGGCCCGCTAATCCGAGGACGCCACGGCTAAATGAAGCGGAATCCCACGGCCCTGAAGGGGCAACATCGAGGAAGGTCTGTACCACAAGCACCGCCCCTGCTACCGTGAGGGAAATTGAGACGGTTTTTGCCTCCATGCTTCTTGCGTGGTGGGCCACGCTTGAAAGCCTGTGCCTTTGTCGCAGTACCATGCAGCATGTTCGTGACGCTCTGATTGTGGCCGGAGGCTTAGGCACTCGGATGTTCCCAGTAAGTGCTATTCAACCTAAGGAAACTCTCCCCCTTGTTGATGTTCCATTGCTAACACACTTGGTCATGGAAGCCAAGAATGCAGGAGCAACTCGTCTTCACATTATTCTCTCTCCTCGAAAAAACCTCGGAGATTTTCTTGCCGACCGTTCTGACCTAGCGTCTATGAGGCCCGAACTCGATGCAACTCTATTCAACATCACAAAAGATATCGAGGTGTTTACCCACATTCAACATGAAGCCAAGGGTATTGGAAATGCTCTACAGTGTGCTCTACATGCGGTTGAAGGGCCCATGCTGGTATTGCTTGGGGATAACGTTCTGATGGACACCCACAGCCCAACAACGGCCTTCGCCCCATCTACTGCTTCACAGCGGTTGGTTGAACAATTCAACCAGCACGGTCAAGCAACCGTTGGATTGATGGAAGTCCCAGAGGACCAAGTGAGTCATTATGGGATTGTTTCCATGACTGAGAGCACCATCACCGGAATGGTTGAGAAACCGACCCTGGCTAAAGCACCAAGTCGTATGGCAATGTGTGGCCGATACGTATTCCCAGACACAACCCAAGTCCTGTTGGAAGAGTATTCGTATGAACGATATGGGGATTTGCAAACCATTGCTCTACAAGAGCATTGGATGAATGAAGGAACCCTTCATGGCGTTCTTCTGGATGAAATGCAATGGTATGATTCAGGCTCTCCACTTTTGTGGCTTCAGGCCCAAGTTGACCATGCACTACGCCGGCCGGAATATTCGGAAGCCATGCGCAACTGGCTTCAAGAGCGTTTGAAGGATTAACGTTGCCCTGGTTTCCAAAAGGTGAGCGGCTCGGGTTGATCGCCCTGTGCTCGGCGTAGAGCGAGATGGTCAGCACGTTCGTTCCAGCGGTGACCCCGGTGTGCTCTCACATGCGCCCATGTCAGCGGCCGTAATCCTGCAACTTCTCTCCAGAGCAATTGCACTTGGCGAACCAATTCTTTGTTGGCTTTGGCTTTCCATGCTCCGCTAGCAAGGTTGCCTGCATATTGCGAGTCGGCACGAATCACAGCGGCCTCTTCACCTCCCTCTACCAGAAGCCAACGGAGGGCTGCTGCAAACCCACACAACTCTGCCGTGTTGTTTGAACCCACTTCAGCCCCAATGAAACCTTCACCTTCAGGGTCAGTGATTACTCGGCCCGAGGTTTCTTCAACGATTTCACCGGTACCCCGGCCTAATCCCGAGTCGCCTTTGACAGCCACTAAGGCCCAAGCTGCAGGTGTTTCTGCGTCGACATTTTGGTTCCCAAGACAAGAGCCGTCAACATAGAGGCTCCAGATGGGAGATGTACTCAAACGGGTCACTCGCCGATTTCAGCCTTGTAACCAGCAGCGTCCATGAGTTCTGAGACGCCTTCTGGATTATCGAGTGTCATCTTGACAATCCAACCCTCGCCATAGGGAGAGGTGTTCATCAATTCAGGAGTGTCATCGAGGTCCATATTGACCGCTGTGATGGTTCCAGATAGCGGTGCGAAAATTGGAGATGCAGATTTGACAGATTCCACCACGGCAAATTCGCCCATGACGTCCATGACGTCACCTTCTGCAGGGAGTTCAATGTAGACAATATCGGTCAGCATTTCTTGAGCGTGGTCCGTGATTCCAATGGTGACGGTGTTTCCTTCAAGTTTCAACCATTCGTGTTCTTTGGTGTAGTACAGGTCTTCTGGGATTTCACTCATAGTGCTGCCTCAGTTTGCTGACGAGGAGGCCCCTCATGAATGCACCGATTTCCAGTTTATTCATTCTTCTTCATTCAACTCGCTGGTCAAAACCTTGGCTTCAAGTTCAGCCCACGCATTGGTAACCTCTTCTGACCGTTGCACATCTTCGATATCATCCCTAACTCGAGCCGCCATTACCTCATCGCTTTCGTTGGAAAATTGCGAAGCAAGAGGGCCTTTTCCATTGGAAAGTTGCCAACCAAGGACCAAACATACCAAACCAACAATTGCAAAACCATGAATTGCGTTGATTGAAGACAATGATGAACGCTGATCTTGCATTGCAAAACCAACGCCGAGTAGTAATCCCACGCCAACCCCCATCACGAGTCGGGAAACGGCAACTGCAGGGGGGTGCATGAACGTTCCAAGAACTTCTTACGGATGAATCAACCGATGAGGTGGATATGCTCAGTAGGTTTCTCGCATCAACTTGTGAATCTTATATGGCAATAATGCCCGATTAACCGGAGTGACTTCAAGGATACGACCGTCGTCACGACGACGAATGTCTTGCAAGAGTGGATGGCGACTCTTTTTGTGAAGGGTTAGCAAGGTTGGCATGTCAACTTCTAAAGCGCTACGCACTGCGCTGACGAAGGCTTCCGACTCAACAGAGAACTTACCAATTTCGTCGATGACGAGAACTTCACAGTTGTGCTGGGCGTAATCAATCGCTGGAATGGCAACGCGGTTTAATTCTTCAATATCAATGCCGTACCCAAGAACTCGGAGGCGAGAATCGATGCTTTTGTGGGCGATAATACCCTCTTCTCCGGTAACAACGTCAATGATCTTGTATCCTAGACGTTCTCCGTTTTCGAGTAGTGGTTCAGTTCGGAGACCGCCCAAAATTGGTTTTTCAACGGTCCCTCCCCGCATTTTTATCTCTCGCGTACGCTCATCCACAAGCATTTTGAGAACTTTTTCCATTACAGCGGACTTTCCACTCCGAGGCAAGCCAGTGATTCCGATTTTTGGATGAATGCCCATTGAATTGCGTCCCCCGAAAGTCGTACAACCTTTTCCAACGGGTTATGTGATATAAAATCTAGGGCTGCTAAGGTCCGTTTTCGGAAATTAAATTCGTAAAATCATACAATCAGTTGGTGACAGTGCTGATTTGCGGAAAAGCCTTAGGCAATTCCAACGGAAGCATCTCCAATTCGTAATTATTGACGTTATTGTTTGCAGCCCAGGCACGAGCCCACTCGTCAAGATCATCGTTGTTGAGGTGCTTACACAACCAATTCAGGCCAGATTCAAGGTTTTCATGCTCAGAAATGAGGCGGTCTTGTATTTCTTGATGGAGTTCAATGTGGTTTACACTGTTGCCCAGCACGCTTCCTTCGGGGATTACTGCCCACCGTAGTCGTCGCTCTTGGTGAGCGTTGACAATAGCTTGGCAGGCGAGTCGAGGGCCGAAACGAGGGTGATGGTCTCCAATCCACATAGCGAGTTGCCGTTCACTGGCGCGAGAAGGGATATCGGTTCTAAACGCAGGGTGGCGAATAAACACCTCTCCATCTTCAGTTTCGGAAAAGTGCACGCCGCGAATGAACGGACGACTGCGCTTTCCTTTGACCCATGTTTCTATGAATTTTGCATGAGCAGTTTGGTCAATTTCACCGACGCGAACACGAACCTGTCGTTCGTTGGTTGTTAGTGGGTGCGTTTCGTCGCTCAAGCGAGGGAGCAAGGCCAATCGGTCCAGAACCTCAAGAGTATACTTGCGCTCAATACGGTCCCTTGGGAGCCGTGGAACTGCCCATGTGTCCCGGGCCCACGAGGTCCATCGTTCATCTTTGAGTTCAAACACTGGGACCCGACTCGATAACCCTTCCCCGTCTCGGCGTAGGTCAGACCGAGTAATTGGCCCGTGTATCATGAGATTGGTTCTGTCGCCGTTAGCTGTGATGCCCAAGACGACAACGCCTTGTGTCATCCCCGGGAAGAGCAAGTTTGCTTCTTCGATAGCCCATACCTGTGTCCAAGCGTGTTCCTTGACCAAGAGTTCTCGCAGAGGGTGAGAGGATTGCTCACGCAACAAACTGTCCGGAGCAACCATCCGCAATCGTCCACCGTTTTCCAGTATCTGCAAACTGCGTTCAATGAACAGGCGGTAGAGGTTGACGTTGCCACGCATGGTTGAGAAACGGGGCTTGTTGTCGTCTTGGAGGGCGCGAAGTTGCTCTCCAAGTTCCTTGCGAAGACGGCTTCCGTCTTCCATTCCGCGGAATCGGTCTTTGATTCGGAGCCAAGGAGGATTGGTGAGGACCAATCGTGGTTGTTGTGACCACGGCCATTCACCTTGTAGTGCGTCACCTTGCTGGACCCCTTCATCAAGTAGGGTTTCCATTTCTTTTCGTGAAATTTTACCGGGGGTTTCCGGGCCGAAGCTGACCAATTCGTGTCGGATAGATTCGAGAAGTAGTCGGACCTTTGTGCTCTGAACCACCAAAGGATCGATATCAAGAAGTTGGATGTTGGCGAAGAAACGACGAGTATCCATCTTCTTAATTTCAGCATCTGCCTCATCGTGGGCGTCAGCGTGACGACGAATGAGGCGAGCATGGAACAAGCCACCGCCAGTTGCAGTATCGGCAACGGGGAGAGGGATGCCACTCAAGGTGCGTCGCCCTTCTTCGACCGCTGCCGCTTCGGCTTCATTGTCTACCTCATTTTCTTGAGAAGCCACGGGTAAATTGAGTTGCTCGACATGTTGTCTGAAGCCAGGAGGAAGATTGCTCATGAGGAAATTTGATTGTTGAACAGGTTTCTTAGGATTGATGAGAGTTTCACGCATTTCAGAGGCAATGACGGCGTCGGCCAAACGAGGTGGAGTTGGGTGAGCACCCCGAGGAGAGCGGCCATCGGACTCGGCATCGTGCCGAGCCAAAAGATGGTCGAGCACATGGCCCGGGTCGGTGAGAAGATTTGCCGGAAGTGTTGGCCAATCTTCAGGAAGGAGCGCGGCGATTGGTTGGAACGATTTGAGGGACTGCTCCCATGTGCTGAGCCAGATGTCAATCTGTTTGTCGCGGTCAGCAAGACATCTATCTAGGCGTGCATACCATCCGCTGACTCCGTTTTGCATCATCCCCACCACTCCAAGCGGGTCGGCTTTCTATCTTTGAATGTGACTCTTCCTGCAATGCTCAAAATTTGCCGTTTTGCTCAGAGGATTTTAGAAAACTCTTGATACCAATTCCACCCATCTCCAACCCAATCAAGAAGGGAGGAAAGTTCTTCTTTATCGACATCTCCTGCTTTTGCAATTGCCTTCAGTGCCTTGATTTCTTTCGGGTCGTAACTCCCATCAATAGCAGCGACGAACGCAGCATCTCTAAGAATGAAACGAATTAAGCCCTGCTCTAAATCTATCAGAGATTGTTCAAGGGGGACGGGATGCTCAAATCCTGAACGGATGTCAACTCGGACTTCCGGATGAATCATACAACGTCCCATCATTGCTTCAATCACTGCGATTTCTTCCCGGACGAGTTCGCCGTCAGCTGCAGCAATGTAAACCAAAACCTCGGCATACCTGCGCAATTCTTGTGGTGAACGATGGCTCAAACCATCAGGGAACATGGTTCATTCCTCAAGGTTGTCCAAAATGTCGTAGCCTTCTTTCATCCACCTGTAACCAGCTACGGTCCAATTGAGCAGTTGGTCAACGGCATCTTCCTTGAGCCCTAGAAGTTCAGAAATATCCTCGAGTGCATCACGCTCATCCTCGTCAACATTTCCATCTGCTGCTGCCATCATGACAGCGTCACGCAGAGCGAGACGACCGGCTTCTCCGGACAAATTCTCCATACACTCTTCAAGAGAAGGAGGATTTTTCAACTCATCCCGAATCATTTGACGTTGATTGGGCGAAAGTAGTGCTGTTCCGAGACGCTGTTCAAACATCGCCATCTCGTCAATGGTCAATTCGTCATCAATTCGAGCCATGTAAGCGAGAAGCCGTGCGTAGGCAAACCGTTGTTCCCGGGGTAATTTGTGAACCGTATCAGGTAGCATTGGACTTATACGAACGCTTCTTCCCCAAGAACTCAACGGTTGGAAGCCCCTTAGGGAGGGCTATCTTCAAACCTCATAGCCATCACCGAAGTCCGTGGGTGCCAAGGCCAAGCCAGACGTCGTCATTTGGACCAACAAGGGTTGTGGCGCCTGTGTTCGTGCAAAGCAGTTGTTTGAGAACAAGCAGGTCGAAGTAACCGAGCGACGGCTCAAGAGCTCCCCCTCTATTCAGCGTGCCTTTAGCATGGCTTCACGGGGTGCAAAAACAGTGCCACAGATTCTTATTGATGGGGCACTAGTTGGTGGATTTGACCATCTTCTGATTCTTGAAAAGTCAGGAGAATTGGACGTGATGCTTGGGCTATCAGATTCACTTCCCGAACGATCGGCGTGGCAGAGGTTTTGCGCATGGGCTGGATTGGGTTAGCATCCAAAGCAAGTCTTGAAAGACTTTGAAACATTCAGTTTATTCATGGACCCTAGTATCAATGTGCTTGGAGGGCCACTCCAAACCTGTTCAAACGAGCCGCTGACCGGCTGGTATCGGGATGGTTGTTGCAATACTGACTCAAACGACCGTGGCTCACACACAGTTTGCTGCGTTCTCAATGAAAATTTCCTTCAATTCGCAAAAGGGCAAGGAAATGATTTGATCACCCCCGTCCCAGAATTCAACTTTCCAGGGCTGAAGCCTGGTGACTCTTGGTGTGTTTGTGCTCGAACATGGCTTGATGCTGTAAATGCTGGACAAGCATGCCCGCTTGATTTAGAAGCAACCCACGAGCATGCCCTCAAGGTCATTCCGCTTGGAGTTCTTGAGACTCATGCGGTCTGAGCATTCGGGTCTTCATCTTTGTATTGGAAGACCAAAACTCGCATAGTGAGCCACACTACGAAGCCCCAAGCAAGCATGTTGAGTACCGACAACACCCTCAAGTTATTTGGGTACATTTCCGATAGCGCCCCGATGGTATAACTTGAGCCAACGAGGCTAAATAGATAGGTCGGAATTGAGGTTGCAAAGGTCCACTTCACCGGTTTTCTTGCGTCAAAGGTATAGGCGCGATGAACGAAATGCGCCATAACTCCAGTCAAGCCCCAAGCAGTTCCCCACAAGATACGAACATCCGTGTCCGTCAACGACCACAAGAACGCCTCCCAGACAATAAAAAATGCAAGGCTGTTGAAGCTGCCCGCAATTCCAAATCGAAGTAAGGAACCTCGTGGTGCAAGGCGAGTTAGAACTGATACCTCAGCCATATCAATCGTCGTTGGTGACAACATCACTTGGTTTGCCGGTAAGGATGCCTCGCAATTGTGCATTATCATGTTGAATCGCGTCCATGAGCGCGTATTTGACGCCCAATTCTTCAGCTAATACTCCAAGTGCCAGGCTGTCTTTTGGTAGGCACTTGCCTCCAAAGCCTCGCTTGAGCCCGAAAATAGGATCCAAGTGTGAAGGGCCGATAGGTTGAGCCTGTTCTGCAGTAATGATATCACGGATCCCATACCAATCTTCACCCATGGCTTCACAAATATCGTACAGTTGATTGGCGAAGGTCACCTTGACTGCATAGAATGTATTCTTGGTATATTTCACCAATTCCGCTTGGGTTGGCGTGACATGGAACAACTGTTCTCTACGCAACACACCCGCTTCCTTGTGTTGTTCAAACACCCGCTTTACAACGTCTTCATGATGGGAGCCAACAACTAAAATATCTTGATTAGCAAAATCTTCCAAACGCTGACGTTCAACCAAGAATTCCGGTGAATAAGCAATCTTCAGATGAGGATAACGCTCGTGATAGAGCTGCGTTGTTCCTGGAACAACTGTGCTCTTGATAACAGCAGTGAATCCTTCGGGGAGGGCGTCAAGGACTTCCTCAACAATCCGAGTATCGCAGGCTCCTGTTACGGGGTGTGGGGGCGTTGGTACAGCGATGTATGCGAAATCAACATGGCCAATAACGTCCTCAAGAGAAGTCCCTCGTGCAGGGTCGTGGATGAAGAGTTCATGGGCATCTGAAAAGCAATGCTCAATAGCGCCTCCGACCATGCCTGCTCCAATAATTCCAATTTTCACAACATCTCCTCCTTATCGGTGTGGGGTCGGGTCCAGCTTGCCTTCTTTAGCCATCAATGAGGCTTTCAGCAATGTATCTGGAGTACCACAGTCCACCCATGTTTCTTCGCCAACAGAAATCAATTCAGCCTCTTTGTCATTAACATAGATGCGGTTCACATCAGAAATCGATGTGTTTGTACCGTGGATGGCTTCGGCTTGGTCCAAATACGACCAAAATCGTTCATCAAAGAGATAAATTCCACCAATGGCAAGATTTGAGGGAGGGTTTTCGGGCTTCTCAACGATATCAATCACATTCTCATCTTCATCAAGAACACAAACGCCAAATGCTTCTGGATGTTCTTCTTCTCTCGCCATCAAGATACAACCTGGTGGTGTTTCAGCATTGGAGAAGTTCGCAACGATTTCCTTCAATTCCATGGTAGTGATGTTATCTGAGAAATAGATCAACAAACGAACTTGGTCGTTATATGGGCGAGCTAGTTTCAGTGCTTCAGCAACGCCGCGAGGTTCTTCTTCGATGACATAATGAATTCGTTCTCCTTCAAGTCCTTGGCCAACGTGGCGGGTGATTTGCCCAATAAATTGGTTTGAAACGATGGTGATGTCCTTAATTCCAGCACGACGAATCGTGCCGAGAGCGTAATCGATGACAGGACGTTCATACAATGGAAGCATCGTCTTTTGAACATAGTGAGTGAAGGGATAGAGGCGACTTCCGTGGCCTCCGGCGATAAGAATGGCCTTTACC
>TARA_B110001452_G_scaffold144653_1_pt1 | contig 13954 bp, 9 predicted proteins | sample TARA_B110001452 | Tara Oceans TARA_B110001452 (sample SAMEA4396971) | marine metagenome | biome: Polar Biome; feature: [DCM] deep chlorophyll maximum layer (ENVO:01000326); material: water (ENVO:00002006), including particulate matter (ENVO:01000060) such as... | depth 25 m
GTAATACGGGCATTGGCTTAGCCATGGTCTGCGCGGCAAAGGGCTGCCCCTCAGAAGCCTCTAAGCCTATTAGCGAAGACCGATGTATAAACCAATAACTTAGGACGCTATGGAGTAGCTGTGACACAGAGGCCCCAAAACAGAGCTTTCGCCCTGATTAAATTAATTTTTGTTAGTGGTGACGGATTGGGGCTGCATGTTTTCCGACATCTGCCAACAGTTTCTCCCGTTAATAGAGACTCTGTCGTAAATCGGCGAGCCTACCGGCTTGCGCGCCATCCTTGCGACGCCATTGGTGTCTATATCTCAGCATATTTCCCCCGAGCTGATAGGCAAGTTCAGCCTCCAGATCGCCGTCCATACAATCTATGCACCCAAATGTGCCCTTGGTGTAATGCGCTGTCTTATAACGTACTAGGGTTAGTCCAGTTGGATTGTTATCCATTTCCAGCGGGTCATTATGTCGAGATCCGCGTCGGTGCCCTCGCGGCCGAAACCGCTCAGACCATTGCCGCCAAAAGGGACATGCGGCTCGTCCTGAATTGACATAGCATTGATATGTACCATTCCCGCGTTGGCCTGTTGCGCGACTTTTAATGCCGTTGTGATGTCACTTGTAAAGATTGAGAAACTTAATCCATAGACCGTGTCGTTAGCGACGCTTATAGCCTCCTCCACGCTATCGACTTCATAGATCGATGTTACTGGTCCAAAGGTCTCCTCGCGATATACGGTCATGCCCTCGGTGACCCCAGACAAAATAGTCGGCGGACAGCAGGCACCCTGCCATTGTCTATCGCCGCTCAGTAGTTCTGCTCCCTTGGCCAATGCATCACTAATGTGCTCTCTGACGCGCTGTTCTTGGCGATGGCTGATAATCGGTCCAATAGCGGTTTCGGGATCGCTCAAATCGCCCATTTTGATCCCTGCGGCGATCTGCTTAAATGCGGCAATAAATTTTGGCGCGATACCACGTTGTAAAATAATTCGACTAGAGGCCATACAGGCTTGACCCTGAAAGAAAAATATACCTATGGTTGCTGCCTCAAGCGCCTTATCTAAGTCCGCATCATCAAGCACGACAAGTGGGCTCTTGCCGCCTAATTCCAACGTTATAGGCTTGAGGTCTTTGGCCGCCAACTCGGCAACATGTTTGCCGATCCGCGGCGAACCACAAAAATTGATTGCCGCAACATCGGCATGGCCGGTTAGTGCATCACCTATTTCAAACGGGTCGCCAGTGACATAGTTGAACACGCCATCAGGGGTGCCTGCCTCGGCGAGGGTTTCGGCAAATTTCACGGTTACCTGTGAGGCGAACTCAGAGGGCAGTAGGACCGCGGTATTACCCGTGGCAATAACCATCGCAATCTGCTTTACATTCTTCAATAAGGGCACATTAAACGGCGTAATACAGGCAATAACACCAACCGGCTCGCGCACGGACATACCAAACGCCCCTGGTCTGTCGAGGGGCATTGTCTGACCGGTCAAACGTCGGGGTACTCCGGCGGCAGCTCGAAAGGCATTAATACAGTACTCAACTTCGAACTGTGCCTTCATTAAGGGAGAGCCCACTTCATCGACTAATAGTTGCAGGTACTCGTCACGGTCTCTTTCAACCAGTGCAGCGGCACGGCTAAGAATCGCCTCACGCTCTTTCGCCTGAGACTGACTAAAGGTCAAAAAAGCCTCGCGTGCAGCGGCTACGGCGGTATCTATATCCTCGGGTGTTCCTTTAGCCACTTTCGCGATCAGCGATTGATCAGAGGGATTGTAGTCGTCAAAGTACTCGCCTCCAGAGGGCTCTAAAAATTTCCCCCCAATCCATAATGGTGTTCTTTTCATAAAGTTGTCCTCAGCCGGCTCGTCAGGTCGCAATCAATCGAATTTATTCACTAGGTTTCTTCCAAATATCCCTGTCTTGCATCAGCTTGACTTGTTTTTTAATGACCTCTCGCTCGTATTCGGCATGTTTCATGGGTTCGCGATCCAAATACAAGTTTTTTGGATAAATAGGATCCTTGTAGACAATTTGATAGAGCTCTGTCCGAAGATCTTTCATCCAGTTAGTCCATAGAGAGTTCTGTCTATGACTTCGCATTGCCTCAATATTAATCGGTCCACAGACACTGGTCGATCCGCCGCCGTAGTCTTGACGACCAACAATTTGTCCGCGATAGTCAACGATCATTGAGTGACCACCAAACGTATCCATTGGTGTCTCTTCGTCCTGAGTAAGATAGTAGGTGCCCATATTTGGCGCCATAATGTACAAATTATTATCCAAGGCCCGTGCGCGGTTAGTTATTTCAAAATAATCATTGGATGCCGCCGGATGAGGGAGCGAGGCGCGATAAATAATCTCTGCGCCGTTCATCGCCAAAGCCCGCGCATTTTCCGGATAGGAACCTTCGTTCGCCATCATTATGCCCATGCGACCAATTGGCGTATCGACGACTGGCCAAAAGCTTTCTAGGGTATTGCCATAGCGCTCGACCCACCAGTCGTAAATGTCGTGCGGACACACAGAGTGCTCCACCGGGTAGAGCGGCGCGACTTTATAATGCTGCAAAATAATATCGCCTTCGGGACTGATAATAAAACCGATATTAAAAAATCGATCGGGGATCTCTGGATGGCGCGCCTTAGCCTGTGCCATCACATAGACTCCATGAGCCTTTGCGATCTTTTCGGCGATCATGTCGGTCTCAGGGCCAGGAATATCAATCGCACATTCACGGGCAAATGTCACATGATCGGCGTCCATCACTTCATCGTTAAAGCCCTGCAGTGCTCCCTCAGGCAACGCAATTAATTTGACCGGTGTATCGAGAGAAGCCAGCCAAAGCGCCGCGTTTGCCATAGAAGCTAAATGCTCTATATTTTTGAAGATTTCTGAGCGGTTTCTTATGCCCCAGACGGTCGGCACCAAGCCGACGGCATTGTAGGGTTGAATCATAGTTTTTCCTCTGCGCCCACGTGCGGACTCGCATACGATTAAGGTTATTTTAAGTTATGCAATGATGCTATACATTAATATCCAATCGATCCAAACCATGTCGTACTTAAAACGCATAGCCAAGCATCAAAGACCACTGCCGACCCCGATCAAACGCCTCAGCATCGCTGCCAAAATTTGGCTGGTAGTCGCCGAAAATAGCATACTTTTCATCAGCGACGTTGTCGACAGCCGCAGTCACATTGAAACGCCCATCGGCGCTCTCCCAGCGTGCGCTCAAATTCACCACAGTATAATCGCCCTGATATAGCGGATCATCAGACCAAGCCGGTGGCAACGGCAAACCGCTGGCATTGGTGTACAAGCCGGAACGCCACGTCCAATCAATCCGCGGTGCTAAGGTGCTTCCGCCAGCAAGATCGTACGTCTTAGTCACTGATAAATGAGTGTTCCAATCAGAGATAAACCCAAACGGCGAATCTATCGTTAGGCCTCCCGCAAGCGCTGCATCAGTGAGTTGATCATAGCCGGCATCGGTGAAACCTGCCGCGAAGTCGATAAACACGCTATTTGAGCTAACGTAGGAAACTTCCAACTCAAATCCCTTGATGGTTGCCTCTCCGGCGTTAGTTATGTAGGGGCCAACCCGACTTGGCTCAGCAATCAGTAGTTGCAGATCCGTATAATCACTCGTAAAAGCGGCGACATTAAGTCGTAAATTGTTATCCAGCAATTCGGTTTTAACGCCTACCTCATAAGACTTGACATACTCAGGATTAAAGGTCGGCAGGCTCGGCTCTGGCGGGAAGATGCGCTGATTAAAACCGCCGACTTTAAAGCCCTCGCTGTATGTGCCATATACCATAGATTGCTCATCAATAGCGTAGGCGAGATTCAACATCGGGGTGGTTTCAGACATCTTATTATTGACGGTTTTTTTCGGAACAACACGGGACCCTAAGGCACAGGTCTCCACTGTCCCCGTCGGATCGTAGCACGGGTAAGGGAGCGTGCCCCCAAACGCCGCGGCCAATGGCATCTCCTCAATGTATTGATCAGGCGTGTAATCCCTATCCTCTTTGGTATAGCGAAGACCGATGGTAGCGGACAGTGCCTCACTAAGCTGCGCGGTCACTTGCGCAAACACGGCGTCGCTCTGATAGTCGAAATATCCGCCACTCTGAATCGAGGCTGGCGTAAAGTCCACCGGATTCAAGTTTTCACCGTCCTCTGAAAAAGTATAAACACCCATGACCCAATCGATCCGATCGTCCATTGAACTTCCCGACAATTGTAACTCTATGGATGTCTGATCCTGAATAAAGGTATCAAAATAGTGCGTTACAGGATTGACTAAAAAAGGCAGCCCTGGTACCCATGGTTCACCGTCGGCCTGATGATAACCATCTCGATCTGACGCAAAGCTGCCATCCATCGAGCGATGTCCAGCGATAAGCTTAGCCGTCATCTGATCAAATTCCCATGCCAAAACAAGCGATACCGCCTCATTCTTCATGTCGGAATAGTTGGGGCCGGTGCCGAGATTAGTGTTGTCACCGGTTACTGCATTCGCCGAGTTATAGCAGGCAGCTGGCGGGCTCGCCGACGAGCACGCGGCATTAGTGAAATCAGGCCCAGTGGGACCAAAACCTGCAAAAATATTGTTTGTATATGGAAAGTTGCCTGGGGGGCCAATAGCTAACTGCACTGCGTTTAGATTGTCCGGAAACTCATCGACGCGGGTAATGACCATAGGAGGGCCATTGGTGTAATCGTCGTAATAGTCAAACGAGAGGTCCGCCGTGAAGGTTTCAGAGGCCTGCCATCGCAGGGCAAAGCGCGCCATAACAGAATCCTGGTTGCCAAGGTCCTTGCCATCAAAAGGCCGGTGCACGTAGCCGTCCTGTTTTAATGATCCACCGCTCGCTCGCAGGAAGAGAGTTTCTGAAAGGGGCACATTGATCATCCCTCTAAGATTCTGACGACCATCACTGCCTGCTTTTATATCCACTTTGCCACCCAAAGTATCGTTTGGTTTTTTAGTGGTGAAACTAATCGCGCCGCCGATGGTGTTACGTCCAAACAACGTACCCTGCGGCCCACGCAACACCTCCACCTGTTCGATATCGAGCATGTCGAATACTGCCCCAGCTGAGCGGCCAAGATAAATCTCATCGATGTAAATACCGACACCAGGATCAATAGTCGGAATAAAATCCCGCTGCCCAATACCACGAATATACACCGCAGCGTTATTACCAACCCCGCTAAACGTCGGGGTGTTTTGAAAGACCAAATTCGGCGTGACATCCTGAAGCCGTGTCACTCGGGTAAGTCCCATATCCTCGAGGCGCTCGCCAGACAAGGCAGTAATAGAAATCGGCGAGTCCTGCAAACTTTCCGCCTTCTTCCTCGCCGTTACAACAATTTCTTCTAAGTTAGAGGCCAGCGCTGGCGGCGCAGCAACTGCCATTAGCACAGTTCCAATCAAAAATGCTCGACGATGCTGGTGCAGCACAGAGCGCAAACTTGAGACAATTTTCTTGGCACTAAAGCTACTATGTGTATTGATCATATGACTATACATAATGCGTATCCTCCTCAGATATTAGACTTCACCAAAACAGTACATACCTTCAGCGACATAGTGACTATTCAAATCGTGCATAAAGCATACATATTCTGCATTTAATCACAGCGAGTGGATTGATCTCCCAAATGGCTGAAACGGGCTTAATGAGTGAACGGCAGGTGATAGCGTTATTGCACTTTAGAGAACCGGAAATAGGGATGTTTCTACGCGCCAAAAGATAACAATAAGATTGTCTGTCTTACGACGCTAGATGCCTTGCGTTCTGGGGATAGTGGGTGTAGCTTACGGGAATAAAAAATAGGATTATCGCTAAGCGATTATGTTTTTGGAGCTGGTTTTGGTTTCGTTAGAGGGCTCTCAAGGGATATTCCTGAACCCTGAAAAGTAAATAGTATTTGACAAAAAAAGTAGTAGCATTTATAACAGACAGCAATATTTTAAACTTAAAATAATAAGGTTTTGGGGGGGGGCGTGAATTCACACCCATTGGCACTAGCCGACAGCCAATTTAAGCGATTTCGTACTGCTGATATCGACTACGCTCGCAAAAAAGTCAGCGAGGTCTATTGCGACCACCGCCTTTCTTTAAAGTGCGGTCAGTTAGATGCGTTTCACTACCATATGCCATTCGAAGACATTTCTTTTAATTACATGGGGTATGGCCCGCAGAGCGATATAGAGCCTGGGCATTTGGGCGATTTCTATTTAATCCAATTACCAATCAAAGGCTCCGCAACCATTATTGCTGACAATCAAACGATAGAGTCGCGGCCTGGCAAGGCCAGCGTGATCAATTCCAGTGTATACACAAAAATGACCTGGAGTGATGGGTGTGAGCAGCTCATGTTACAAATCTCAAAAAACAAAGTTAACACTGTTCTGAGCAGTCTTTTAGGGCGCCCTGCGAGTCATGATCTTGTATTCTCACCCTTTATGGAAAACCGTAATCGCCAGCATGCGTCTTGGTGGAAACATATAATTGCGTTTATTAATGACTACAATCAGCCTTTTGGCTTCTACAAATCCGCAGAGATGATCGATCATGAGTTGACCAATATTGTGCGCGGTCTACTTTACACACTCGATCATAATTACAGCGAGAGGATCAAGCTCGATAACCGGACGGTGCTGCCAAAGTCGCTTCGCTGTGCCGTCGAATACATTAAGCAGCATGCGAGTGAGAATCTCACCATTGATGAGTTAGTTCGGATCACAGACGTCAGCGAACGCAGTCTGTTCAATAGCTTCAAGCAATGTCTCGACATTACGCCTATGCAATACGTACAAAAACGCCGACTGGCCAATGCTAGACTGCAGCTACTGGATCGCTCTTTATCTTTCAATTTGAGCGTTACTCAGATAGCTTTTGATAACGGTTTTAGCCAGTTAGGTCGATTTTCCGCCCTCTACAAGAGTGTTTATGGAGAGCTACCCTCGGTAACAAAAGCCAATACGATGCGCTGATTGAGTCATTTCTCAATTGCGTTATTCAGTTCACAGCGAACTCTTGACCGACCCGAGTCATGACGGCCAGTATTTGAGCGAGCCAAACTCACTATCCGTAGCTGCGAGACCGTCTGTTTCGCTACTCGTCTGCGCTCATTAACTGTGGCATCAGCGGCAGATGACCCTCTGGCCCCATTGCGCTGTATCCGCCGTCCACTGCCAACTCTGCACCCGTAATATAGGATGCCGCGTCAGAGGCTAAAAATGCTGCGACGCTGGCTACTTCACTACCATTAGCGACGCGGCCCATCAGATTCAACGGTGACGACACTGTATCTGCATGGGCTCGATTATCGCCTGTTAGGCCCTCAAATGGATCTGACCAAATATGCCCAAGAACCGCCATATTGACGCGAACATTATCGGCAGCATATTCCACTGCCTGAGTTTTACTCAGATGTCTGAGCGTTGCCTTAGCAACTGGGTAGGCCCAGCGGCCAATGTGCGGAAAGGCTCCTGATACAGAACCAATATTGACGATACAACCGTGATTTTTAGACAGGTGGGGGCGCGCCATTTCACCCAATATAGCCGCAGAAATAGCAGAAGTATTAATCGTCGATAACCAGGTTTCACGATCTGTTTTGGCACCGTCATCATCGTATGAACAGGCATTATTAACTAAAATATCAAGACCGCCGAACTCTTTAAGCGTCATCGCAATCAAATGCTCCAGCTGCTTATCATCGGTAATGTCGGTCTGCACATATAGCGCACCCGCGCCCAATTCTGTGACCAGGGCATTACCTTTTTCCTCGGTGCGTGCAGCAATAACTACTTTCGCACCCTGTGCATGAAGCTCTCGGCTAATATCGCGACCGATAGAGGCCGCACCGCCGGTAACTATCGCTACCTTATTGTTTAGATTTGACATATTTTTAGTCCTTTTGTAATACCTAGAGTTATTTTGCTAAGTGCTTCGCGACCATGTAGCCAGAACCACCGCCCAGACCCGGCCCTGGATGGGTTGAAGCACCGATATGATAGAGGCTTTTTACCGTCGTGGTGTGATTACTCAGCGATCTTAACGGTCGCCAAAACAAGAATTGTTGCATGCCGCAGTGGCCTGAGTAGGGGTCACCACCGACCAAATTGATATTCATCGCCTGCAAGTCGGCTGGGGACAACACTTCTCTGTGCAAGATATTAGCCTTTAATGATGGGATATAGTCACATAGACGCTCAATAATACGATCTGCATAAGCCTCTTTAATTTGATCATTCCAAGCCCCATCTTCGGGTGCAGGAATAACACCAGCAGCATCTCCTTTAATGACACTGGGCAACTCTTGCAACTGTATCCACAGGATTGAATGGCCCTCTGGCGCTCTACTCGGATCTACCGCGGTAGGCTGTGCTACAACAATCGTCGCCTGTTCAGGCAAAAGACCTCGCTCAGCCTGATTAACCGCCTTGGAGACGCTATCGATACCATCGCTAACATGAACCATAGGCACATCATTTAGGCTTTGCTGCACCCACTGGGGTGTGTTCCTGAGTGCGAGGTGTATCTGCATTCCCGCTCGCCCATAAATATAGCTAGTAGCCTGTTGCAAAATTTTATCGGGCACCCACTGCGGTTCGAGTAGGTGTTCATATAGCTGGTTGGGTGTGACATTGCAGATCACAGCCCGGGTTGCGTAGACATTGTCTTGACCTTCCACGGCGACACCTATAGCAACACCCGATTCGACAAGTATTTGCGATACATGGGAATTAGTGGTCAAGCTGCCGCCGCACTCCTCGATTAGGCCGACAAATGCCTGCACCAAATTTGAGCTGCCACCTTTAACGATAGGCATACCCACAGACTCCAAGCTGAAGGCAATAAGCCGATTCATCGGGCCAGAAAAATTAGCCTCGGGACCCAGTCCCGTATGCAAAATCCATGGTGCTAAAAGAGCCCGAATATGGGGCGAGTGGAATCGCTGCGTTAACCAATCGCGGCTGGAAAGCATCGCCTGTCCAAAAAAGTCTAAAAGGCCGGCGAGTTTTCGCTGTCGGAATTGCTTGATAAGCAGCCACAACATCTTGACTCGGAGCAACTCGCTACCAAGCACCGCAAAAGTGAACTCGGCATCCGCCTCCATCTCACTCATCGTTTCTGCATAGCGGTCTCCGTCGCCGCTGGTAAGCGAATTGAAGTGGCGAACATTAGTCTCTCGGCATGTGGTTAACACACAGGCCTGTTGACTTGAGGTTACTGACGCCGTCGGTTTGTTGGTGTTGAGATATTCTAGGCCATGCCTCGCTAAATCATCAGCCAACTCGAGGTAATTAGGTGAGGCGACAAATAGCGGATGGAAGCCAGATAGGACATCATGCTTAAATCCAGGCAGAGTAACCTCGGCAGTCTTAATACAGCCACCGAGATAATCGTTGCGCTCTAATACAGCGACCTTGAAACCTTTTTTAGCCAGTAAAGCTGCGCAGCACAGTGAATTAATTCCACTTCCGACGATTACAAAGTCATAGGTCTCCGCCATCGGCTTAACTCCCGTCACGTAATTAAGTATTTTTTCTGTAATTCAGGCAGTAAGTAGCCATAGCTCTTTGGTTGAACTGCTCCGGTCCACTGAAAGAATTGAGTAAAACGGCCAACGTTCATATCCATATCTTCAAGTAATTCGTCGATATTATGAATTGAAAAGGGAATGATGTTAGTGCCTTTGGAATGCTTGCCATCCGTCCTCGCTTCCATCCAGGCGAGACGCGCATCGATATCCAAATTTTGCTGTTCATGGCTGGGAAGGCTGAAACCACCGTTGAGATAGTCCGCCAGCCAAAGGGCGCCGACCTCGCAATTAAGTTGGCTAAAAAATGACGAATTGTAACCATTAAAGGCCAATCGGGGCATGTCGACTGGAAGGATTGACCGATACAGCCGGAAGTTTCCCTCTTCATCGGTGACCTTGCTCAATACGTCCTGATCCAAAAAGGTGCAGCGCTGATGCCAACCCGTACCGCAGACAATTATGTCTGCTGGCACCACTTCACCGCTAGATAGTCGCGCTTTACCAGCCATCAACTCTACGATTTCAGTATGTTTATGCATCAAAATATCGCCTCGGTCGATGGCTTCATAAAAACCATCGGACACCAGACTTACTGTACTGCGCGCAATCGTTTCAAGGGGTTTATTAGGGTGAAGCCCGAGACGACGCAGGCCCAACTGTTTTTCAATGATGTACTCGACGGTATTCAACATAGATTTCCGTATCGGATTTCCGATAGTATGGAAAAATTTATCCATACCGCGCAGTCGAATATATCGAAACAGGGCCTCGCTCATACGCGATAAAAACAGATGCTTGTAATTTAACTTATTGGCAATCATTTTAGGGATTTTCCAGATCAAATTCCGTGCGATTACTCGAGTGCTGGCGGTCAATGGCGCAATAGCGTTGGCCACATCGCAAGAAGACTTGCCGTAACCAATCACGAGAACATGTTTACCTTTAGCATCTTCACGATTATTAAATTCACTGGTATGACACAGACGCCCACCGGCGGAGGCAAAAGCCTCCTGACCCAAATAATGAGGAACTGAGGGAATCGAAAAAATACCGTTACCAACGATTAGATAGTCGAAATCCTGGATGTCATTCTTAATGCTGCCGTCGGCCATTTTGGTTGCCGTGCTGACTTCCCATGTTTGTGACTCAGGCCGGTAAATCGTATTGGTAACCTCGGTATTCAGGTGCACCTGGTCCGAGAAATTATAATTTATTACATAGCTATGCATGTACGCTTGAACCTGAGCGCCACTTGGCCACTCGGGATAGTCTGATGGCATCGGGAAATCTGAAAGCTCGTAGGTACTTCGAGTATTTTGCGTAGTAAGGCCTGGATAGCGCCTAGACGCTGCCCAGACTCCCCCAACCTCGGAATCTTTTTCGTAGAGAGTTACCTCATAATTTAAGGCTTTGAATACCCGTGTGGCGGTCAGACCGGCAAATCCGGCGCCAATAATACACAGCTTGCTGATATCACCCAAAGTAGTTACCTCACGATCCGACTGATTAGAAACATTGATAAGCCCATACGTAAATTTCCCGAAAAAGACACAATAAGAACCCAATACATTCAACAATTTTAGGCGCAAGGCAGATATGCAAATCTTGCAATGAGCATGCATATTCTGCATCTAATCTGTTGGCATTCGCTGTATTTCGACTAGACAGCTTTCCCAGGCTTCCATAGCGGCGGCTAGGAAGGTCGGTGAAACAAATAGACCGATCGAAATTAGAAATGACATGCGATGGGATCAGCAGAACTAACCGCAGCTATGGGAGTAAGAGAGAGGCTATTTTTGTATTCTTGAGAGTGCAGATGAAAATAAGATACGCAGTTTTCGTTTCGGCAAGGGAAGTCTAATTTCCTCCCTCTTAAATACATACATATTTCGGACATACACCAGATACCGCCGCCAATAATTGATGGGACAAGCGATGACGATGGAATAAAAAGTTTGGGCTTAACAATACAGATAAAAACAGGTTAGCTGGGCCATTCGTAACAGAACTTGGTGGTGGTACGATTTTATTTTCCGACTGGCCAAACGCAGACCTCATGGCTAAAAGACATATGCTTAGCGAGATGGAATGTAATTCCTGCGGCAAGGCATCGCCAGGGGTAAGGAGATACCACAGATCACAATTGCTGCCAACAGTCGCTGCGATGGTAACGGGCTTATATAACCTTCCTGTATAATCCTGCCAGTCGAATCATTCAGATCGGATACGCCATACCGCAAGTGCCGCGATCAATAGGGGGAAGGCGAAAATCCCAATACTCTGAGAGGAATCTAGGCCCTGTGACAACAGCGCGCCGCCAATTAACGGCGACAGGATTGCGCCAATTCTACCCACGCCAATAGCCCAGCCCATACCCGTCACTCTCTGGCTCGCGGGGTATAGAGAGGGCGCAATGGTGTAAAGGCCAATCATTGCGCCAATCAGGAAAAATCCCATTATAGAGGCACAGACCATTAAGCCCAGTAGACTGAGGTCCGCCATACCAAAGCAGAGCATTGATATAACACAGACGATTAAATAACCCGCGGTCAGTCGTTTGACTTCAAAATGCGTAGTAAGTAACCCTAAGGTGATCGCTCCTAAAATACCACCTGCCTGCAAATAGATACCTGCTGAGATACCTTGTGCCGTGGTTAAGCCTGCATCAACCAACAATTTGGGTGTCCAACTGACGACATAGTAAAAGGCAAACATTAAGCAGAAAAACGCGCACCAAATTAAAGTGGTAGATCGCAGAAACGACGGGGTCAAAAGTGTTTTAACGTTTGGATGAGCGGGCTGCCCTGAGGGCATATTTGACTCACTAATCTCAGGCAGCGCCATCTTTACGGCCATCTTATTGATTTTATCAACCGACGTTTTACCCCCGTTGTAGAGTAAAAAGTCCATCGATTCCGGCAGTGCCCAATAGACCAGGGGTATCATCACAAGCGACGCCAATCCTCCGAACATAAATAATGATCGCCAGCCAAACTCGGAGAGTAGGTACACAGACACGATGCCACCCAAAATAGCTCCCATGGGGTATGCCGATTGCAATATGCTAATACATAGCCCGCGTTTAGAATTATTCGCAAGCTCAGCAACCATAGTATTGAGCGTGGCGAGCATGCCCCCTATACCAAGGCCAGTGAAAAAACGACATGCAATTAATTGATTTTTGTCTGTTACCTGAGATGATAAGAGCATACCCACGGTGACAATCACCAGACATGTGATTACTAAGATCCGTCGGCCAACGCGATCCCCATAGGGGCTCAGCCAGACCGATCCGATAGCCATACCAACCAATCCGGCGCTCAGTAAAAGTCCCAAGTCGCCGGGTGAAAGCTGCCACTCAGAAGACACCGATGAGGCGACAAAAGACATCACTAGTACGTCGAAGCCATCTAGCATATTGATCATGACGCAAAGTGCGACAGATAGGATTTGGAATACGGTCATTGGCCGCGAATTAATCGTTGATCGCAACTCTAAAGAGGTCAGAGTATTCATTAGACGTTATTGCTCCATCAGGGTGTTGGGTAGGTCTTTATTAGTATTATGTCAATGACGAACTTATTTTTGATATTACCACTAAGATTATTTGTATGCCATTGTGTGATGTGAATTACAGTTGATATCACACAATCTGATGCTGTTAGGGCGCAAGTACTGGGAATCTTCCGTGTGGGTGGCAAGCCGCAAAACTACTTTGTTCGTCTGCGCACGCGCGGCACAGTTTTGCCCTGGCCGTATTATCAGGCAGCTTTTGAGATCAGCGAGCAGTGGCTGACTGTCAGGTTGCCGCTTGACCAGTTCGCGCCCGCCGGCGACTGGCTGAGCTGGGGCATAAAGCTTGCGTCCATTCGGAGGATTGGCGTGGTGGCCTTGGGACGTGATCACACCGCGGATATCAAGATTGCCGAGGTTGGTTTTTTCGACTAGGGAGGCGGATCTGTAATTGACATAATCCCATGGTTCGTTAATGATCAATGGCTAGTAGTCAACATTAATAATTGATTTGCGATCAATGGGAGAATTGGTATGTCAGGCACAGGCGAACGCACCACAGAAGGACGCGGCAAACGCGATAGCAGTATTTTGGATACTATAGGCAACACGCCGGTTGTCCACGTTAAAAAATTAGTGCCAGATACTGTGCGCCTCTACGTCAAAGCTGAGTTCTTTAATCCCGCAGGATCAGTCAAAGATCGCCTTGCCGTCAGTATTATTGAGGAGGCTGAGCGCAGTGGAGACCTTGCGCCTGGCCAGACTGTGATTGAGGCAACTAGTGGTAATACGGGTATTGGCTTAGCCATGGTCTGCGCAGCAAAGGGCTACCCCTTTATCGCCACTATGCCCACCAGCGTCTCC
>TARA_B110001452_G_scaffold179967_1_pt1 | contig 13928 bp, 9 predicted proteins | sample TARA_B110001452 | Tara Oceans TARA_B110001452 (sample SAMEA4396971) | marine metagenome | biome: Polar Biome; feature: [DCM] deep chlorophyll maximum layer (ENVO:01000326); material: water (ENVO:00002006), including particulate matter (ENVO:01000060) such as... | depth 25 m
GACAACATCGCAATGCGGAACTGCTTCGGCAGTTGAAGTGGTGATTTTCCAACGCTCGGCTCCTGGAGCAGGAATAATGTCGTTCACATCCGGATCCCCCGTTGGGTTCTTTCCAGCCTTGACCATGTCTACGGTTCGCTGCGACACATCAACGCCCCAGACATTGAATCCAGCGTCATGGAACCCGATGGCGGTTGGTAAGCCAACATAGCCAAGGCCAATGATCCCAACTGTAGCCCCAGCATCGGAGAACTTTCCAAACAAGGAGGAGATTATATCCATGAATGGCGCTAAGGGCTCGAGTTCATGAATTCGTTGGTTGAACCCAATGCTTTGTTGGAAATAAGGAGATTCTAAATGATTCAAGTAATGATTTGATAAACTATTGACTGAACCCAACCACATGATACCTACGGGCTCTACTCCTGAGTTGAGAGTCGTCGGAAAAAAATCATCGGTTTATCTCGCACCTTGGACTAATCTCAAACAGATATTCAGTAATAATTTCCTTGTGCGAAATCTGGTTCGTAGAGATGTTCGAGGTCGGTACAGAAATGCATTATTAGGCTATGCTTGGACTGTAATTGAACCGACTCTACTCTCAATTGTCTATTGGTTTTTATTTATTATGTTAGCCGGAAACCCTGACGAATATTATGCAGTATGGGTCTTAATCGGAGTAGTAGTATGGAGTTGTTTTGGCAAATCATTGATGTCTTCCGTTACCTCATTGACCGGCAATACGAGGGTAATCCATCTTGTTTTCTTTCCAAGAATCATCTTTCCCTCGACTGCTATGCTAGCAAATATTGTAGTGACTACAATGAGCAGTTTAGTTGTCATACCGATTATTTTGGCCTATGGTTTTCCTTTTGGGATTCATCTCGTGTTGATACCGGCCGGAATTTTCATATCTGGTTTGATGGGAATGGGGTTGGGCATAATTTTCGCTCCCTTGAACTGCTTACACAAAGATATTGAACATCTATTCAGATTCATCGTACGTGCAGGATTCTTTGTTTCACCAGTGATGTGGACATATGAAATGGCTATGGAACGCGGTGTTTTTGGGGAGATCGTCATGTGGAATCCGATGGTCGTCCCGATTACAATTGCAAGGCATGGTTTGATGGGTAAATGGCCCGACATACCAATTGAATGGATTGCATATAGCTTGGGAGTCACTCTCTTACTTTGGATTATTGGCAACATAATATTCGAAAAATACGAACGCGAGGCGGTGAAGCATTTATGAGCGACACAGTTATTCTAATCGATGATGTAACTCTTAATTTTCCAAAGAGGCGCAGTTTGATGGGCTTGATAATCGGTCTATTCAAGAACAACAAGAGCACACACCGAGCCCTAAAAGGAGTGTCACTTGAAATAAAAAAGGGTGAGATCATCGGCATTATAGGAACAAATGGTTGTGGAAAATCTACATTGCTCCGAGTCATTTCAGGCATCTATCCCCCTAATAGCGGGACTTGCAAAGTCCGAGGAAAGATTTCATTATTGGCGGGGTTGGGCACAGGTTTCTCACCGCATCAAACTGGAAGAGAAAATGCAATCCTATACGGTAGCATTCTTGGATATTCGGAGGAAAAGGTGATTGGAAAACTACCCGAAATTGTCGAATTTAGCGAATTAGGTGATTTTATAGACGAACCTATCAGAACATATTCGGCAGGAATGAAAGCAAGGTTAGGTCTTGCTGTAGCAAGCGCAATTCAGCCAGATTTATTATTAATCGACGAAGTTTTAGGAGTGGGTGACCCTGCTTTTAGAAAGAAATCTACCGATCGGATTATGGAAATGGTGCAAGAAGCTGGAACTGTTGTGATTGTAAGCCATAGTTTTGGAATGTTGTCAGAAGTCTGTGACCGGCTCGTATTAATCGACAAAGGTTTGGTTATTTCAGAGGGTCCTCCGGAAGAGGTAATCAAAGCGTATTATGAAAATGTCAAAGGTAAAAAGGAGTGATGCGGATGGTTGCACTTCCTTATTCTCTTTTCAAAACAGTACAAGGACTATCTTATCCCCGACGATCAAATGTATACTCATACGGTCCTTGGGAAACTGATGATTTCTCCACATCTCAAACTATTCAAACAAAAGTAACTCCTGAAACAGATATAGTAATTATTCCGCTTGAGCATGAACAATTTGACTATGTGATGGCTCGGCGCTCTCATATTGACTATAAATTTCAAATCATCGTATCCTCTTACCAACGTTCGGAATTAAGTAAGAAATTAGAGGAGGTTTCGCATACAATTATTTCTTCAGAGGAAGGATATTATGCAGTGATTCTTCACAAATTTGCCAAGGACTCATATATCGGAGATTATATCAAAAAGGGCATAGAGTTCGATATAGAACAAGATTCCTTTTTCCTCCCGGACTTTAATCCTTCGAAATGGTCTCAGAATGGAAATACAGTGATATTTGATTCTCCGGAAGGTAAAGTTGTTTTCAATGTACCATTCGCTTTTTCATTGGCTCGTACATCGAAAGATTTGCTATGGATCATTGAATCAGTTTTACTTTCACCTTGGCACGATGAATACAAGAAGCCCTGGATCCCCACGCGAAGGCCTGGAAACAAACCAGGGCTCTCTTTTTCTGGGGGAATAGATTCCACAGCAGCCCTTTGCCTTATGCCCAAAGATACCGTTTTGCTCTATATGGAACGGAATTTTGAGAGTATGATCAAACACGAAAACGCTCATCATTTTCTTGCAGAATTAAGACAATTGGGGAGAACAGCGATTACTATACAGTCGAATCATGAATTTATACGTACAAACTATGGAAAAAACCCTGGCTTCTCCACCGATTACGCTTGTATGGCCCATCTTATTCTGCTTGCAGATTTTCTAGATTTAGATTCCGCAGCGACCGGAATGCCGCTTGAAAATGCATATTTCTTCCATGGATCTGCCGTGAGGGATTTTGCCAAATCGAGATTTTGGAAATCATATTCCCCGATGTTTGATTATGCGGGTATACCACTGTACCAACCTGTTGCAGGGTGTTCTGAAATAATAAACAGCGATATTGTAAAAAACTCACCTTATGAAAGTCTAGCGTCCTCTTGCTTACGTTCATCCAATATTGGGGAAAAATGCGAGAGGTGTTGGAAGTGTTTCAGAAAAAATATATTTAGCAACAAACCATGGTTAATGAGTCCTGAAATTTCTACTTTTTTGGAAAAAAGACCGCTTAAACAAGGATTAGCTACATTGTATGCACTACAAACTATACATCAATCAGGACAAAAAATTCCACCCGAAGCGAAAGATATTGAACCAATTATAGATTCAGACTTATCCTTCCTAAAGGACTACTGGCCCCCATATCTTGAGCTAATTCCAGCCAAGTACCGCAAATTTACTCATGACAAAATTCGCGAACATGCTGCGCCTATGACGATCGATCTACTTGCCATTGAAGAACATATTTTGTTGGGCTTGAGGGGTGGATTAAATTGAAGCCTCACCCATTTAATCTTTCCAAACGATTTATCGCTCACAGATATCGAAAGGGTGATTTTGACGCCGTACTGAAATCCTGTGAAAAATTCTTGGAAAAGCATCCAAACGACATATTTGTTTTAGAATTAGAAGCAAGAGCTTTTACTTCAATGCGAGATTGGGAGAGAGGTTGGTTGCTTTATGATCGTGTCTTTGAGATTAATCCCAAATATCTTGATGCTGGAATTCAACTGGCTCGATGCTCAGTATACACAAAAAAATGGGAAACGCTTAACAAAATTTCTAAAATCGAACGGAGTGCGTTGACGAATGAAACAATTCAAAAAGCATTAAGCAAAAAAATTCTGTCTCTCCCAACCTCAGAATTCATTGATTTTTGCCATAATCAAAGGTTCCAATACGCATTACCTAAAACCACATTAAAACGATGGGTTGATCTCAATTACAGTCAAAAACATGGAGAAATTATGCCCATCGATAAGTATTGTCTCGACAATGTCATCGGGGGAATATATCTCGGACATATGATCTGTAATATTCTTGATCGTTCGGTGAGTGAGGCAAGGAACACACTGCATATCTTCACGTGTAAATATCCTATTTCAATGGTCAGTCAATGGGTGAGCCCAGGTATGGAAGCGAATAAAAAACATTCTCAAACCCTCACTGATTGGTTGATTTCTTACATCAACCCTAAGGAAATATCTTTGCAAACTTTAGAGGCTTTGTGTGCATCTGAAAGAATACCCCCTCATGTGGAATCACTTGTAAGAGAATTTCTTAGTCATTGTTCGACTCAAGAAGTTAAACAAGCCATACGAGTTATTGGGAGAAGAAGTGATCCAAGAAATTATGTGTCCGATGAAATGATTAGGCAAATGATTTCTGAAGGAATTGATGTGTCTGATAGTAATCCAACTGTTCATACATGGATGATTGAACATATGTTACGTACACAGAACTATGACTCGCTTAAAGATATTTTTTCAAACCACACCCGTGGCGTTCTCGCTCCAGTTCTGAACACTCTCAAAAATTTAGCCGCAACGGAAAATGAGCCGCGATTACTTGAACTCATACGTTTGATTGTTAACTCATCATATATGCTTACAAATATAGAATTAAGACACACTCTGTCAAGGATTCTGCTAAAAATAGCAGAGCCCGAAGTTGCACATTCTTTCGCAATTGAATCGGTTTTGTTAGAGCCTCAAGATGCTGTGAGTGGCCTAATAGCTCTGAAAGCAGCCAATAAAACTGGCTGTTCAAAACTTATTTTGGAAACTGCCGACATTACATTATCGATGAAATCTCGTTCGAATAATATAGACTATTCAGCGATCGCCGTAGCTGCAATCAGGGAAAATAAACTCACTTTCGCTGAAGAATTGCTGGAGGAAAATAGATTGAAGGCGGATTTGATGGCTCAACGAACCCGTATTGGATTACAATTTTTTGAACATCAGAATTATCAACGGGCATTAAATGAAGTATTAAACACACAAAGTGGATTTATGGTTGACCACACAATCGTGTTGTACAAATTGTTTTGTTTACTCAAACTGAAAAAATACGAAAATGCCTACGAGGTAGTGGAAGGAATTTCAAATCCATCTGAAAAAGCATTGGCGGCATATTTCTATTACGAGGCAACGGGAGAAAGATCACGCTCAATTTCCAGTATTCGCTCATTGACGGAAGAGTTTGGGGTCCGGTCCTTCCCAGAAAAATGGTTAAAAAATAATTTTAATTTTAATTCCTTGTACCAAGAAGTCCGAAACGAAGCCGAGACTCAGAAACATAAGAACTTGATATCTGTCATTCTCACGACTCATAAATGGAATAAATTCTTACCTATTGCATTAAACTCAATTCTAAATCAAACCCACATAAATTTTGAACTGATCGTAGTAGACGACGCTTCGCCAAAAAGTGACGTAGAACTATATGATGAAATTATGACTGACCCAAGAATTAGAAGGATAAGAATGGAAACAAATAGTGGCACATACGCATGTCGAAATATTGGTTTGGATCATATAAAAGGTGAATATGTCACTTTTGCTGACAGCGATGATTGGATGCATCCTGAAAAATTAGAATATTCCCTATCTACCATCAAGAAACACAAATTGAGTCTTTTGATCAATAGATTTGTTCGAATTTCAGAACAAGGTAAAGTCTGGTTTAATGGAAACAAATTATCTCAGTTTTCATTGGTAGGAATGGTTGTTTCTACCGCTAAAATGCGAGAATTTAATCTGAAGTTTGATGCCAGAGCGAGATTTGGTGCTGATTCAGAATTTTTAGAACGGGCGGAAATTGTTTTTGGAAAGTCAGAGATCAAAAGAACAAATTTTGTAGAACTTCTTGCACTTCATCATGAGGATTCGCTAACAGGAGGTGGCCCGAATAGCATTGATTGGACCGGTCCTGGCGGGGCCCGTCAAAGATATGCTCATGCTTTCCGTAGAAATTTAGAATTAATTCGAGCCGGAAGAATCGATGTTAGTGCTATCAATTTCCCACCTCCAAGCGACAAAATAAGCTCAGAGATAGTTTCGGAAACTCATCAACAGATTAGGGAGATTCTGGAGATAGAGTCAATCCCCTATGAGGAAAATTTCGCTAATATATCACCTATCAACAAGTTAGAAGAAATCAATGTGTTCATGGCAACATACCCTGGCGGCTTTGATAAAATCGGCCATACAGTGAAATCTTTATTGAATCAAACCGTTGCATTCACGAAACTCACAATTCATGTAAATGGAATGGAAACCCCTCCAAATATTCCGAAAGACCCAAGAATAAAAATCATAAATTCGGAAATAAATTATGCCGATAATGGTAAATTCGTTCATCTTGATGGCGTGTCAGGATACATCATGACGGTTGATGATGACATCAACTATCCCCCTGACTATCTCGAAAAACTAATTCTGAATATTGAATCTTTCAAACGTAAAGCCCTCATTGGAGTTCATGGAGCGTTGCTCCCTTGGGGGCCACATGTGAGTCGGTGGTCGGATTACAGAGATCTTCGTCGTTCTCACGTATTTAGTGCCCAGCATTCTTCAACAAATTTTGTGAATGTCATCGGAACAGGTACAATGGGATTCCACTCGAATATAGGGGTGCCAGATATCAATTCAATGAGCACACTACGGATGGTAGACCTTCACATTGCAATTTGGGCACAGCAACAAAATCTTCCAATGTATATCATTCCTCGGGAAAAGAACTGGATGAAAGAATTTGAAGATCTTGGCGACCAACGAATATGGCAGCAAGCAAATTCAAACCTTGAACTACAAAATGAAATGGTGGAGACCTTATCAAAAATTAAATATTGGAGATGCGGGGTAAATCGAGTATTTCAATTGAACAATGGTCCCCTGAGTGTTCATAGGGATTGGGTTTCAAGAGAATTGCCCCCCTTTATGAAATTGAAAACTGTCAAGCAATGGCCTAAACTGAATAACAATCCGAAAGTAACGATATATATCCCAGCTTTTAATGTTGAAAAATATATTGAGGAATGTGTTGATTCTGCGTTGGCACAAACTTATGATAATTTTGAAATTTCGATCCACGACGACGGATCTTCTGATGACACATGGAACATCCTTAGCTCCAAATACGGTAATCATCCAAAGATTATTCTAAATTCATTGCCCAATCAAGGAATAGGTTTTGCCACGAATAGTGCGATTTCTAATGGCAATGGTGAGTTAATCTTACAATTAGATTCAGACGATTTTATTGAACCCAACACACTAGAAATACTTGTCCAAGCGATTATGCCAGGACACGTATGTGCCTATGGAAATTTTAGACGAATCAACCCAAATGGAACTATCATCGATGAGGGATGGGAAGTTGCGCAATATTCTCGATTCCGACTTTTGAAGGACATGGTCATACATCCTCCTCGTTTATTCCGCAGAGATGTGTGGGATTCAATAGGTAAACACAATGAAAAATTGGTAAATGCAGAAGATTACGATCTATTTCTAAGAATGTCAGAGGTAGGAACAATGGTTCACGTCAGAGAGATTTTGTATTCTTACAGAATTTTGCAAACCTCTTCAACTAGGTCACAAAGTGATATCATGACTCTAAACACTCATGAGGTAATCAAATCGGCATTATCCCGAAATAGTGTGAAGAACTTTGAAATGGTGATTCCAAATCCAAAATTTCCTCGAAGGATAAAATTTGTTCATGTCAGCTTCTTGGAGTTATAGAGTTAAACCATTCTTGAATTATTTCGATATTTGCCCATTCTGGCAACGGATCATAGAAAAGAAATCCTTCGAGATCTACATTAATAATTCGTTTGTATTTCAAAGAATAAACTAAATTGTGCAGAGCCCAATCTCCAGTGAGTTTTTTTGATGAATTTGCAGAAATAATCTTTTCCAAAAGAACGTCACATTCGGATAAAATCATGGAAAAGGTCATTGAATCGATGACATATGTTCGGAGTAAGTCGAGGCGATACCCGTGAAGAAATTCGGATTTGTATGAACCATTATCCTCCAAATCATAGCCCTTACTAATGTGGTTTTGTAGCTCTAACGGCAAAGCATTCCCTTCCATTATTCCGGTAAAGTTTCCTAATTTTTCTTTTGTATTGATTTGCTCTAATAAATGTGGATTCGAAAGATTATTTTTTTTGTAAATCACCGATTCATCATTCGAAATAAAAAAATCATATCCATTTTTTTTCTTTGATACATGCCGTACTGGAAAGTATCTCTTAAACCCAAATTCGGGAACTTTTACTCGGTTCAAATTTAAAACCCCATATTCTACGAATTGATGATAAAGAAAGTAAATTTCACTCACTATTAATCCCTAAGATTCCAGGAACACTATTTGCTCCATTCAATTCATCCTGTTTAACCGGTAAAATTGAGAAAAGCTGAGTAATTCTCTTTTCTAGGCTTTCCGAATTAGAAGTGTAAACCAAACCCCAACCTTCCCTTTCCGCACCCATGCACCTTGATAATTGATCATCCATTCCGGTATCCAAATTGGGTATGAAAAGAGTAGGTATTGCGAATGACCGCATTTCATGATATGAATTATAACCGCCGGCTTGAATAGACGCATCAAAACCATTGGCGTACAATGAATTTGGATAGTCGCGAATCACACGAAGCCTTTCATGCTGAACTTGTAATCTATGACCTAACATCGACTCACCCAAAACGACATAAACACCAGGATTCTTGAAAAGTATCTCTAAAACATGCTCAACAATATTCTCGATATTGTTGATTCGCCCTGCTCCTAGTTGCACGTAAACAACCTTGCCCTCATTTGGTACTGCCAAACGAGAACGTGCATAATCCCGATCCCAAGCTTCTTCAACATCTAGCACTCTGATTGGTGAAACAAGATGCTCATTCTCCATGCGAGAGACGTCCTCTTCCCCGGGTATTATAAATCCATCAAAAAAAGAAAAACTATCTACAGGTACTCTTTTGTTTGATTTCATGGAACCTCTTCTCATCCACCATTTGTCCATATTCGATTGAGAAGCTATTGCATTTAACATCCCTCTGTAAGGATATGCCCCATCGAACATAAACCACTTTGGACGATGAGTTTCGAACACTAAATGCAACATATCCTCAACCAAACCATTCCACTCAGTCGCACTCATATTGGCATGTTTGTATCTCCCAGCAAGATGGTAAGTAGCATAATCATCATTGTAAAGAACATGTAAGGTCGGCATTGGAGTAAAAAATACAATCTCGAGGGTTGGATCTTGTTTCCTTAAGGATCTAGCGACTGCATACATGCGTGTGAAATGGCCAAACCCTACCCCATTCGTTGGAAAAAGAACAATGCAATGATTTCGTTTTAAATTATCACGAGAATCGATATGTTGTAAAAAAGAACGCCGTCCTATCCGCTTTAGTCCTAAGCGAATTACGTGAATTGGAAAGGTGATCGGGAGAAACGGTAGTTTCCATGGTTTACGAACGGCATCTGTCAAGTGCAATCCTAATTGAAAAGAAACGCTATTGCGCAAGCGACGTAATTCTCGCTCATTACGATTGTGTTTTTTGCTAAGACTCTCGATTTGAGACCGTGGAGGGCCATCTTCCTGTGGGAATGGGACTTCGTCATCAGAAACCCTACCATCCATGTCCCATCCATGAACCTCAACACCTTGAGGTTTCGGCTACAAGAGGCGGTTTCATCTAAGCTCGAAACCCATCTTAAATCACAATTCGAGGTGTATTAATTCCAAATCGAATGGAGGTTCCATCCATTCGAGGAATCGTTCAGTGTTGTCTTTAATGATGGACCTCAAAGGATTTCTAATTAATTCTAAGCCAGGTGGATAGGCCTGTATCCACCATGAAAAATCACTTTTGAGATATGGAAGTAATCTGGGTGCTAGATCACCAAGATTCTGATTTTTTAAAGCCCAAAGAGCATGAACACCACTGCGAAGAGGACTTTTATTTAAGAATGCAATAATTTCTTTACTATGCGGTTCCAAGCTCCTGCCCAAAGGACCATTTTTGTGAAAACATTTCCAGCACTTTCCACACCAGCGGAGGTCCTTGCCTCTCAGACATGAATTCACAACATCGCTGAACATACTTTGACGGCATATTTCTAATGTTCCACCTTCAGAAAGGTGGTTTATGACCAGATCGTAAGATAGCCCTGCTTTATCGAACTTTTCGGACCAATACAGCCAGTAATCAGATGAGGAGAATTGCCTAAAATGTAAACCTTTTTTCAACCATGTGTTGTCGATAGGGGTGCCAAAAGCAATACCTTTCAAACTTAAGAAATCACTCAACAATATGAGATGTACCCCCGCTGCGTGATCGGTGGAAAAACCGTTAGGTTTTCCGTGATAGGTTCGAATTCTTTCGTGATTTGACAGAATGGATAATACTTTTCTATCTGTTCTTTCACTAATTGCTCTAAAGGTGGAATGTGGCAGGGAATGATTGATCATGGATGTAAAATTACGCTCATGATAGGCCAAAATCGTATTCTGTGGCATGAGAATCATTGCTGCGGTTGAATCTACACCTCCTGAAAAGGAAAGTGAGTCATTTTCACCAGGATTTCGCCTCTCTACCTTCCAAGATTTTGTTTCGGGCACCCAAGGAGAGAGCAGCACTTCGAGTGCCAAATGAAGCAATGATGGATGGGTTTCATTCAATTGATACCCAACTGGCATATCCCAATGCACCCACCCCCAAGGATGGCGTAGCCACAAACGTTGACCCTCCTGTGACCAATTTAAAAGCAAATCTTTAGCATTCCAATCTTGCTTATCCATTGGCTCTGGAATGCCTTGGAGTGCTTCAAGTTCCTCTGCAACCTTTCTCTTTGCCTTTTGTGTATATTGTCCCGAATCCGATTCAGGATAATTGGTCGTGAAATCGATTAAACCTTGCCACGAACGTTCATTGTAGAAGCAACGAACCACTAATTCAGCAGCAAAGTCATGGTTTGGACCCGAGAGTTCTTTTTCACACCCTTGTCTGGCTTTCTTCCACTCTCCGTTGTTGTAAAGGCGGCGAATTCGCCATCTCCGTAGGGCACTGATGGGCACGACGCAATCCTCCTCAGTTTGACGACTGGCCTGTTTGTTTATGATTATCCCTCGTTCATGAGTGGATTTCGCTACAAAGCATAAGTCATGGACACTCCGACCACCGGTCATGGCGAGGGTTCTCATCACTGGAGGTGCTGGATTCATTGGCCGCCATTGTGCACGTCGGTTTCTGGAGCATGGTTGGGAGGTGAGGCTGTTGGATCAGGTTCTTATTTCCAATGAGGATCCACTTGTGAAATTAGGATGTTCGGTTCATACAGGAGACATCCGAGATGGTCAAGCGGTTCATTCGGCAATGGAGAATTGCCAAGCAGTAATCCACTTGGCCGCTCTTGTTTCAGTTCCTGAATCCATTGAACACCCAGAGAAAACAAGAGATGTGAACGTCGGAGGAACTCGGAATGTTCTTGATTCGGCTCAAAAGTTAGGATTGACTCATGCAGTGTTTGCATCAAGCGCCGCTGTCTATGGGGAACAAGGAAAGTTACCAATTGATGAAACGACGATGCTCGAAGCACTCTCGCCTTATGGGGCGAGTAAAATATCAAATGAGAAAGACATAGATCATGCTCGCAATGGAGGACTCAACGCCATTGCTCTTCGTTTTTTCAATGTGTACGGAAAAGGGCAATCAAGTTCATCTGGCTATGCCTCATTGATTCCTATGTTCATCGATACCATGGTTCAAGGAAAACAACCAACCATTTTTGGAGATGGTTCACAAACAAGAGACTTCATTCATGTTGAAGACCTCACACACGCTATTTTTGAGCTGGTCACGATGTCAGCACCGTATGAAGTCGCTGTGGCAAATGTGGCAACTCAAACCCAAACGAGTGTGCTTGATGTATTCAAAACGATTAACCAACATTTGGTGCACGCCTACGATTATGCACACATGAACCCAGAATACTCTCATCCAAGACAAGGTGACATCAAGCATTCATCTGGTTCCAATTCTAAACTAAAATCAATCATTCCTTGGGAACCTCAAATTAAGTTCGAAAAAGGGCTTCATGCTCTAATTGATGAGATAAAAAGGGGCCGATGATCATGAACATCGCATGGCTCACAGTGCGGAAGTGGGATGATTTTTGTTCGACCACAACCGATGCATTAGCGCATGGTTTGATCGAACGTGGCCATCTGTTGACCGTGTTCAACGGTGATGCTTCTGAACATCATGCCTCAAAACCATGGTCGCATATTTCCCTTGAGCAATCCTCATTTCCAGGCAGGAGTGGGGCCTCGCTTGCCCGCAGTGCCGTTCTTTGGTTTCAAGAAAACCCTGAAGAATCCTATGATGCAATTGTTGTGGATTGGCCTCTTGCGCCCCGAACTGCTGGTTTCCTCGAGAAGCAAGGCCATCGCCTCGTGTTGATGGACCGCTCACCTCCCGCTGATGTTTCACTTCTTGGAAAACTTCAGTGGCGTGTTTGGAAAAAGGCTTGGGGCCTCGTGAAGAAAGGCGTGATTGATCAAGGAACGGTGGTCTCTGATGCCCACCGAACCTTTGTTCACAACCGTCGAACGATTGATTACGGTTTGATTCACGTTATTCCTGCAGGCGTACATCTGGCACAATTTTCCTCTCAAAACAAGAGGTATGATGGTACATTGAAGATGGTCTATCATGGTCGATTGGACAAACATAGAGGCGTTTTAGCGCTCCCAATGTTAGCGCGTAAACTATTGAATCATGGTGTTAAAGTGGATTTAACGCTTGTTGGTGAAGGCGATGCCTATGAGGTATTGAAAGAAATTTCAACCAGTGAATCATCAATTACCGTTTCACCAAGTATGGCCCGCGAGGAAATTTCTGCGCTCTTAGAGGTTCAGCATATCGGTTTGCTTCCTATGCCAGATACGCCTGTTTGGTCACTGGCAAGCCCTCTCAAACGAAGTGAATACCTTGCTTCGGGTTTGCTGGTGTATGGCACCGACCATGCAGGTCACCAATTAGAACAAACCAGCACCGATTGGTTTCAATTGGCTTCAATGGAAAACTTCCACAACCAAGCCCTCAATTGGTTCAACGGCATGGATGAAAACAAACTGCGCATTGGAAGCAAGGCTGCTCGATTGTACGCTGAGGCCCATTGTTCATGGGAAAAAAGCGTAGATCGGTTTGAAAGAGTGCTCTACAATGGCGAATAGCATGCACTCCATTGTTGCTGCACTTCGAGAATCTGGGGTACTGCATCATTCGTTTGAAGCTCGGGTGGCTGCTCCAATACAGCATCAAGAATCGAAACCCAATCCTCAACAGTTGGACCTGCGTTAATGGTTAATGGTGGGAGTGAAGACAAATGTCCAGATGCAATGATGGGCATCCCGCATGCATGCGCTTCTAATGCAACCATTGGTTGACCTTCGTAGAGTGACGGGAGCAAAAGCGCACTCGCGGTTTGAAGCAGGTGGAGTTTCTTTTCCTCTGAAACCCATCCAAGGGCCTTGATGAAAGGGTGTGTTGATTGTTGAATGCCTGTCATTGTGAGTTTCAGACCGGGTCGTTTATCTCGTAATTTCAAAGCGATGTCGACGGCCATGGCATGGTTTTTGACCGGATCGTCACGGCCAAGCAGGAGTAAATGATCGCGGTCCCGAGGGGCTGAGCCAGGAGTCATTCGAGGATCAACTGGATTTGAGATTGCTCTCGTTTGTCCAATTAAAGGTTGCAACTTTTTCGCCCATGCTTCACTCAGGACCACAACCGTGGCGTCGATATCGTTCACGGCTTGAGTGAAACGTTTGGATTGAGGCGATGAGCGCCCACCGAGCCAAGTGTCAAACTTCCCTGAATGAATGTGGACGACAACTTT
>TARA_B110001452_G_scaffold263009_1_pt1 | contig 13906 bp, 16 predicted proteins | sample TARA_B110001452 | Tara Oceans TARA_B110001452 (sample SAMEA4396971) | marine metagenome | biome: Polar Biome; feature: [DCM] deep chlorophyll maximum layer (ENVO:01000326); material: water (ENVO:00002006), including particulate matter (ENVO:01000060) such as... | depth 25 m
AAATAAATAAATAAATGAAAAATATTACAAAATTTGCCTTAATGGCATTGCTATTAATTAGCACTAATCAAATTATCGCTCAAAGTACTCAAGAAAATGATTCTATAATTTCTGTAGAACTCGATGAGGTAGTGGTATCTACACCTTTTAAAGAGTCTGTCAAAAACAATGTACTTAATGTCAAAAAATTAAATTTTAATAATTTAAACTACATTAAAAGATTGAACTTCTCTGATGCTGTTCAAGAAATTCCAGGATTTTCTATAATTTCAACAGGTCCAGGTATATCAAAACCTGTAATAAGAGGTCTATCTTCTAATCGTATTACTGTCTTTAATCAATTCATGAGAGTTGAAAACCAGCAATGGGGAGCTGAACATGGAATGGAAATTTCAGGTTTTGGAGTTGGGTCAGTTGAAATAATTAAAGGTCCAATGTCTGTTTTATATGGAAGTGATGCCATTGGTGGAGTAGTTTACGTAAATCCAGATTCATATTATAATGGAGAGGGAACTGAAATAGAGCTAGGAACTATTTATAATTCAAATTATCAAGGTCTTACAACTAACTTAGGAATTAAAGGAGGTTTAAATAAATTATCTTACTTGGTTCAAGCCAGTCTTGTAGATAATAAGGATTTTAACACTCCTGATGGAGAAGTAGAAAACACTTATTTTAAAAATAGTGATTTAAAATTTGGGTTAGGTTACACGTCAGATAATTTTATTTCAGATCTAAGAGTCAATATTAATGATTCTGAAATTGGGATTCCACACGGTGAGGAAGATCATGACGATCATGATGATCATGACGATCATGATGACGATGATGATCATGACGACGACGATGACGACGATCATGATGATGATGATCATGATGATGACGATCACGATGAGCATGAAGAAGAAAAAAGTTATCAAGACCTTACAAATACTATGATTTCTTGGAAAAACAGACTTCTTTTTAATAATAAATCTGAGATTGAATTTACTTTAGGATTTAGTTCTAACAAGAGAAAGGAGTTTGGTGAACACGAAGAGGAAGGACATGACGATCATGACGACGATCATGGTGATGATGATGATGATCATGATGATGACGATCATGACGACGATCATGATGATGACCATGATGATCACGACGAACATGGAGAGGGTCCTGCGTTAAATATGGATTTAGAGACAACAACTTTTGATCTTAAATATATTTTTCCAAAAACTGAAAAATTAGAATTAATCTTTGGAGCTAATGTTTTATCTCAAACTAATACTAATCATGCAGAGGAAGAATTAATACCAAATGCTGATAAAAAAGACTTTGGTGTATATGCTATGTCTCATATACATACTTCAAAATGGGATGTTTTAATTGGTCTTAGAACTGATAATAGAAAAATAACAACTTCAAGTTTTGATAAGAATTATAATAGTTTCACATCATCTTTAGGATTTAAAAGAAATTTTTCTGAAAATAAAATTTTTAGACTTAATTTTTCAAATGGTTATAGAGCACCTAATCTTTCTGAGTTGTTTTCAGATGGAGTTCATCACGGCACTGCTCAATATGAAATTGGAGACAGTAATTTAATTGAGGAAAAAAACTTTCAAACGGATATTTCTATTTCTGCTTTTGATTCAGACTCTAGTTTTGGTTTAGATGTTTTTTATAACTCAATTCAAGATTATATCTATTTAGAACCTTCAGGACAAACAATTAATTCTATGCCAGTTTATAATTATTCTCAAGCTGATGCATCTTTAATGGGTGGTGAACTTTATTTTTCTAAATCTACTTCATTAGATTGGCTTTCTTACAAAACATCGTTAGAGTATGTTTCAGGTGAAAAATCTGAGGGTGGCTACTTGCCATTTATATCACCTTTTACTTTTAAACATGCGTTTAATTTAGATTTTAATAATAATAATTATAAGATTAGTATTATTTCTAAAGGAAAACAAAATAATGTTGGACAGTTTGAAACTGCAACAGATTCATATTTACTGATGAATCTTTCAGGAAGTCATGAATTTAACCTAACTAACAATAATTTAGGTTTTGTCTGGTCTATTAATAACTTATTAGATACGGAGTACTTTGATCATTTGTCAAGATTTAAAAAGATGGGTATCCATGAAATGGGAAGAAACATCTCTTTTGGTCTAAACTATAAATTTTAATATTATTTGCTAATTTAATTTGGTAATTCAGTTCGATATTCGGACTGAATTACCATTTTTTTCAGAAAAATATAATTTCATCGGATAGGAATCATTTTCAGAGTTTGAAAGTAATTGTCCAGTTGCTAAACTGTATTTATAATCATCACAATTACAAACTGTTTGTACTCCGTCTATTTCCATTGTTGTACATGACGAAGGATACTGGTTAGGACAACTAGCTTCCCAAGCAAATATCTGATTGCTAAAATTAAATAAGATTAATCCTTTTATTCCGCCCGAACTTAAATAAACTGCTCCACCATTATAATTTAAATTATCGTATTGTGGCAAATTAAGGTTTATTGTTTTTTCAAAACTGATGTTTTGAAGATATGGATTTCTATTTATCTCATTTTTTGAACATGACGTGACCAAAATAAAAGACAAAATCAGTATACTTTTTATACGTATCATCATTTGATGAAATTAATCAAAATATTATAGATTTAATAATTTCGTATATTAGCTTTATATCCCAAATAAATAGGGATTTTTTGTTTTAAAATAATGATTATGAGCGATGTTTCTTATTATACAATAGAGGGTTTAAAAAAACTTAAAGATGAATTAAGTCATTTAAAAGATATTGAAAGACCAAAGGCTTCAAATGCAATAGGCGAAGCTAGAGATAAAGGAGATTTAAGTGAGAATGCTGAATATGATGCTGCAAAAGAGGCTCAAGGCATGTTAGAAATGAAGATATCGAAGTTAGAGGAGGTTTTCTCTAATGCTAGGGTAATCGATGAATCTCAACTTGATCTTAGTAAAGTTTTGGTTCTTTCCAAGGTTAAAATCAAGAATTTAAATAACCAAATGCAATTAAATTACAAATTAGTTGCAGAAAGTGAAGCTGATTTAAAATCAGGAAAAATTTCTGTTAGTTCACCAATTGGCAAAGGCCTTTTAGGTAAAAAAGTAGGTGAAGTTGCCGAAGTAATAGTTCCAAACGGAACTCTTAAGTTTGAAATCATTTCTATTGAAAGATAAATCTTGAATTCTATTTTTACTCAAATTATAAACGGACAAATACCTTGTTACAAAGTAGCAGAAACATCTAATTGCTTTGCTTTTTTAGATATAAATCCAAATGCATTTGGTCATACGCTTTGTATTCCTAAAAAAGAAGTAGATCTTATTTTTGATTTAGATGATAATGATTATAAAGATTTAATGAATTTTTCTAAAAAAATTGCTAAAGCATTAAAGAAAACGGTTTCTTGTAAAAGAATAGGTGTCTCTGTTATTGGTCTAGAAGTGCCTCATGCTCACGTCCATTTAATTCCATTAAATTCTATGGATGATGTTAATTTCAAGAAGAAAGTTAAAGTGTCTGATAAAGAGTTTAAAGATCTGGCTAAATCAATAAATTCGTTCTTATAAAAGATCATATTTTTTTTATTTTGATCAAGTTGTTAATATTATTGATTATAAATCTTTTATTTACTTAAAATAAGGACTAAAAATTCTTTAATTTTATAAAAAATTATTTAACAAAATGGATATTACAGGAAAAATCAAACTAATTAACGAAACAAAAGAATACGGAAGTAACGGATTTAGAAAAAGAGAATTAGTTATAACAACAGAAGAACAATACCCACAAGACCTTTTAATTGAATTTATTCAGGATAAGTGCGATATTTTAAACTCCTATAAAGTTAGCGAATCAGTTAAAGTAGACATCAATTTAAGAGGAAGAGAATGGGAAAGTCCACAAGGAGAAGTGAAGTATTTTAACTCAATTCAAGGCTGGAGAATTGAAAAGGTTATGACAGATGATTCAGAATCAAGTATTCCTCCTGTTCCGCCAGCTGATGCTTTTGAACCAGCAGACAATATAAGCGACAATGAGCCAGATGATCTGCCTTTTTAATTAATAAATGCATCAATTAAGTAGCGAACATATATTTCCGTCAGCTTTATCAGCAAATAATGATGGGATAGTTGCTATTGGTGGAGATTTAGATCCAAAAAGAATATTACAGGCTTATAAGCAAGGGATCTTCCCATGGTTTGAAAGTGATGACTATCTAGTTTGGTGGAGTCCAGATCCTAGAATGGTTTTATTTCCAGCAAAGTTGAAAATTTCTAAATCAACTAAAAAAATCTTAAAAGATGGTAGTTTTAATGTAACGTTTAACCAGTCATTTGACCAGGTTGTGGAATGTTGTGCATCAGTTAAAAGATTTGGTCAAAACGGAACATGGATTACTGAAGGATTAAAAAAAGCATACAATCTTTTACACAAAGAAGGTCATGCGTTTTCAGTTGAAGTCTGGAAAGATTTTGAATTAGTTGGTGGACTTTATGGAATTGATTTAGGTGATGTTTTTTGTGGGGAAAGTATGTTTAGTAAAGAAAACAATGCTAGTAAAATTGGATTTATTCATTTAATTAAGGAACTAACTAAAAATGGATATAAGTTGATAGACTGCCAAGTTCCAAGCGCACATTTGAAATCTTTAGGAGCTGAGGAAATTTCAAGAGAACAATTTTTAAACTTTCTAACTTAGAGTCTTTTCAAAATCTTCAATTGAAATAGAATCCTTTAATAAATGATCTCCTATAGCTGTTCTTGTTAGTTTTGACAAATAGGCTCCACATTCTAATTTCCTTCCAAAATCATTAGCTAATGATCTAATGTAGGTTCCTTTACTACAGTTTACTATAAAATCTAATTCAGGAAGTTGTTTTTTTGTTATCAAGAATTCTGAAATTAAAATTTCTCTTTCTTTAATTTTTACTGTTTCGCCCTTTCTTGCAAATTCATATAATTTTTTTCCTTTGTGCTTTATTGCTGAATATATTGGAGGAGTTTGAATAGTTTTACCTTTAAAGCTTTCAATTGTTTTTAAAATTAATTTTTCAGTTATATGATCAATAGATTTTTTTGAATTCACTTCAGTTTCTAAATCATAAGAAGGAGTAGTGGCTCCTAAAAAAAACTTACCTGTGTATGTCTTATTTAATTTTTGAAACTGGTCAATTTTTTTAGTCATCTTTCCAGTGCATATTATTAGTAATCCGTCAGCTAAAGGATCCAAAGTGCCAGCATGACCTACTTTAATTTTTTTAATATTAAATGTGGTTTTAATTAGCCATCTTATTTTATTAACAACTTGAAAAGAAGTCCAGTTTAAAGGTTTATAAATTAAAAGTATTTTGCCTTCTAAAAATGATTCTTTATTAAATTCCATTTTTTAAAGAATAATAAATAATTATAGATCCAACAATACAACAATAAATTGAAAAATAATATAATTTACTTTTTTTGACTAGAGATATCATCCACTTACATGCTATAAGTCCTGTAATAAATGCAGATATAAAGCCAAGAGAAACTGAAAATAAATCAAAGTTTTCAAATACAATTCCATTGTCTATAATTGACTTTGCCATACTTCCAAAAATTAAAGGGATAACCATTATAAATGAAAATCTTGCAGCTTTTTCTCTATCAATTCCAATCACTACCGCAGTAGCAATAGTTGCTCCACTTCTTGATATTCCTGGTAGAATTGCAATTGCTTGAGCTAGACCAATTATAAAACTATTTTTATAGCTAATCTCTTTACTATCAAGTTTTATTACATCTGACAGGTATAATAATAGAGCAGTAACATATAGCATTGCTGCAACTAGAATTAAATTTCCGTTAAAGAACGAATTAATAGTTTCCTCAAAAAAAAGACCAATTAGTACTGCAGGAATCATTGATATAATTATGGATATTGAAAATTTAAAGGATTCTTTATCATTTTTATCAAATAAGCCTAAAATAATTTGTGATATGTCTTTTCTAAAAAACACAATAGTACTCAATGCTGTAGCAAAATGTAAAACTATTGTAAAAAGTAAACTTTCTTTATTAGAAAAATCATTTCCTAAAATTGCTTTTGAAATTTCTAAGTGGCCACTAGAAGATATTGGCAAAAACTCAGTCAATCCTTGAACAATCCCTAAAGTAATAGATTCAAAATAATCCATTTATTTTTTACTAGGATTTAATAGAATAGCATAAACTTGAATTCCAAATCCAATTAAAACAAGTGTTGGAGCTAATTTTATTCTTCTGAAATTATATATTTCCGGATTAAACACATTAGGATCTTCACTGCCTCCACCCGACATAAGAATAAAACCAATTGTAATAAATGCTAATCCAATAAGCATTGTTACATAATTTTTCTTTCCAAAAACAAATGTTTTCTTATTTGAGTTTTTATTTTTCATTAGTAAAGTTGTTCTATTTTAATTTTTAAAAATTTTTGAGTTGCAAAAAAAGTACATAAATAAGTGATAATTATACTAAAAACTGAAATTGACCCAAACATTGAAATTATTAAAGTCATTTCTGATTTAAAGTTAAAATATTCGAAGTTATTTTGAATGTAATATAGAGACGAACTTAACATGATGACTGCTATTAAAGAACCTATTAACCCTAATTTAACATGAGTGTTTATAAAGGGCTTTCTTATAAATTTTCTTGTTGCTCCAACCATTTGCATAGTTTTAATGTTCATTCTATTGGAATATATCGAAAGCCGAATTGAGCCATTAATAACTACAATTGAAATAATTAGAAAAAACATAGCAATACCTAAAATCCAGTATTTAATTTTATTGATATTATCATTAATCAAGGATACTAATGGAGCATCATAAATGATTTCATCTATAAAATCTGTATTGTTAAGTTCGCTTGAAATTTCATCAAAAACTAAAGTTGTTACAAATTCAGATTTAAGAAATACATCAATAGAGTTTAAAAGAGGGTTTGTTCCATAAAATTCAATAAAATCCTCACCAATTTCATTTATTAAAATTTCGGCTCCTTTTTCTTTTGAAATATAGTTTAAAGAATTGGTATAATCCTTTAAATTAAGTTTTTTAATCAGTTGTTCTATCTCTATTTTTTTAGCATTATTTTTTAAATAAATTGTTATTGGGATTTTTTCTTTGAAATCGTCGGATATCTTATTAGCATTAAATGCGATTAAAAAAAAAGCACCCATCATAAATAAAACAATTGAAATACTTAATACTACTGAAAAGTATGATGTTAAAAGTCTTCTGTTTTTAGAAATAGCCAATTAGAGTTGTATTATATTTTTAGTAAAAATACTAAACCTTTTTAATTCAATAGGTTATGTAGTTTAAACTTTTCCTATTCGTACAATAAATGTATTTTTGTTACTTTAAATTTAAGCATGTTGTATAACTTTAAGGAAATTGAAAATAAATGGCAAAAATTCTGGGCTGAAAATAATACTTTCAAAGCTCAAAATAACAGCAAACTTCCAAAGTTTTATATATTAGACATGTTTCCCTATCCCTCTGGAGCTGGACTTCATGTTGGCCATCCATTAGGTTATATTGCAAGTGATATTTATTCAAGATATAAGCGATTAAAAGGATTTAATGTTTTGCATCCTCAAGGATACGATTCTTTTGGCCTTCCTGCAGAACAATATGCTATTCAGACCGGTAGACACCCTTTAGAGACTACAAATGAAAACATCTCAAGGTATAGAGAGCAATTAGATAGATTAGGATTTTCATTCGATTGGTCTAGAGAAATTAGAACTTCAAATAAAAACTATTATAAGTGGACTCAGTTGATGTTCATAAAACTTTTTAATTCTTGGTATGATTTAAACATTAATAAATCTAGAGATATAATTGAATTAATATCAATTTTCGAATTAAATGGTAATGCCAATATTTATGCTTGTCAAAGTGAAGATATTAAAGAATTTGATTCCAAAGAATGGAACTCGTTTAGTTCTAATGAAAAAGATCAAATTTTACTTAACTATAGATTGGCTTATTTGTCAGAAATTGATGTAAACTGGTGCCCTAAACTAGGAACTGTTCTTGCAAATGACGAAATTATAGATGGATTATCTGAAAGAGGAGGTCATGAAGTATTAAGAAAAAAAATGACTCAATGGAGCATTAGAATTTCCGCATATTCTGAAAGACTTTTAAGCGGACTAAATGATATAAATTGGCCGGAGCCTTTAAAAGAAATGCAAAGAAATTGGATTGGTAAATCTGAGGGAGCCATGGTAAGTTTTGATGTAGAAAACTTTGATAAACAAATTGAAGTTTTCACAACTAGAGTAGATACAATACACGGAGTTTCTTTTATGACATTAGCTCCTGAACATCCTTTTGTTAAACATATAACAACAGATAAAAATTTAAATTCTGTAAATAATTATATACAAAAATCTAGTAAAAAAACAGAAAGAGAAAGAATGTCTGATGTTAAATCAATTAGCGGAGTTTTTACTGGTGCCTATGCTATTCATCCTCTTAATAATGAAAAGCTTGAAATATGGATTTCTGATTATGTTTTAGCAGGATACGGAACAGGAGCTGTTATGGCAGTTCCGTGTGGTGATCAAAGAGATTATAACTTTGCTAAGTTTTTCAACTTACCTATAAAAAATATTTTTCTTGACAAAGATATTTCTAAAGAGGCTTTTCAAAGTAAAGATGGATTTGTTTTGACAAACTCAGAATCTTTGAACGGGTTGAATTATAAGGATGGTATAAATTTAGCTACCGAAAAATTAAAACAATTAAATAAAGGTGTTCACAAAATTAATTATAAGCTTAGAGACGCTGTTTTTAGTCGACAAAGGTATTGGGGAGAACCATTCCCCGTTTATTATAAGGATAACTTTCCTGTAATGATTCATGAGAATCATCTTCCTATAGCTCTTCCAGATGTTGATAAGTATTTGCCTACAGAAGATGGTAAACCACCATTAGGTAATTCAAAAGAATGGGCGTGGGACACTATCAATAACAAAGTTGTAGCTAATTCTTTAATCGATAATAAAACTGTTTTTAGATTAGAGCTTAACACAATGCCAGGCTGGGCGGGAAGTTCATGGTATTTTAATAGATACATGGATTCAAATAACAACAAAGAATTTGCATCTAAAGAATCTCTAAATTATTGGAAGGAAGTTGATGTATATATTGGTGGTAGTGAGCACGCTACAGGACACTTATTATATTCAAGATTTTGGCAATATTTTTTGTATGATTTAGACCTAGTACCTGTAAAAGATTATGCTAAGAAATTAATTAATCAGGGAATGATTCTTGGAAATAGCGCTTTTATTTCAAGAGAAGTAGGAACAGATAATTATTTTTCTAAAGGTGTAGTCAAAGATGTTAAAACTCAACTAATACATGTTGATGTACAATTTGTAAATATAAATAACGAATTAGATTTAGATGCTCTTAGAAATTGGCAACCTCAATTTAACAATGCAAATTTCGAATCTTTTGATGGTAAATTTATTGTGCATAGAGAAGTTGAAAAAATGTCAAAATCTAAATATAATGTTATAAATCCTGATCAAATTTGTAATGATTATGGAGCAGATACTCTAAGATTATATGAAATGTTTCTTGGTCCAATTGAACAAGCCAAACCATGGAATACTGCAGGTATCTCAGGAACATATTCTTTTTTGAAAAAATACTGGAATTTGTTTCATTCAACAGATAAATTTTATGTTAGTAATGAAAATCCGTCAAAAGAAAGTTTAAAGATTTTACATAAAACAATAAAGAAAGTTGAAGAGGATATTAATAATTTTTCATTCAATACTTCGGTAAGTGCTTTTATGATCTGTGTAAATGAATTAAGTTCAATAAAGTGTAATAATCTGCATATTTTAAAAAATTTAACAATTTTGTTATCGCCATTTGCTCCTCACATTTGCGAAGAAATATGGAATAAGTTAGGGAATTCGAATACAATATCTTTTGAAGATTTCCCAGCTTTTAATTCAGAATTTGTAAAGGAAACTTCATTTGAATACCCAGTATCTTTTAATGGAAAAATGAAGTTCAAATTGAATTTAGAATTATCTTTGAATGTAGAAGAAATCAAAAAGACTTTGAAAGAAGATTCAAGACTAAATAAATATTTAAATCAAAGAGATATTAAAAAAATCATAGTTGTTCCGGGTAAAATAATAAATATAGTATGTTAGATTGGCTATTTAGTGGGGGTGAAATAATTGGATTTGCAGCTGCATTTTTAACAACAATTGCTTTCGTTCCACAAGTATTAAAGGTTTTTAAAACTAAATCTGTTGATGGTTTATCTCTTACTACTTATCTTTTATATGTTTCAGGTTTAGCTTTATGGTTTATACATGGAATTAATTTGGAAAGTTTGTCAATGATAGTTGGTAATTTTATTTCTGTAATATTGACTTTAATTATATTATTCTTTATAATTAATTCTAAGAAATAGTTATTTGTCTATCGATTTGTTGTTCTAAGGAAATAAATGTTTCTGTTCTCGAAACTCCTTTTATAGATTGGATTTTCTTATTTAAAATCAGCATTAAATCTTCGTTGTCTTTACATAATATTTTTATAAGAACACTCCAGTTACCAGTTGTGTAGTGACATTCTAAAATCTCAGGAATATTCTTCATAGATTTTATTGCTTCAGAATTTCTTTCAGCTTTGTCAAAATGTACACCTACAAACGCTAGAGTTGAGTAACCCAATACTTTCGGATTTAATTTTAAGTGATGTCCACTAATTAAACCAGATTCTTCTAGCTTTCTTATTCTTTGATGAATTGCTGCTCCTGAAATACCAATTTTCCTTGATATTTCTAAAACTGGTGTTCTTGAATTATTTGTAAGTTCAAGAATTATTTTTTTATCTGTTCCATCAATTTTCACAATATTATTTTTTTATTATGTCTAAAGCTACTCTTTTACTAGTTCCATAATTTCCTAGAACTGAAGTTAATTCATCATATTTAATTAGCAATGATTTTCTGTGATTTAAATCTAAAATTTTTTTGAGTTCATTTGTGATATTAACTTTATTACAATCTTGCTGTATTAATTCTTTAACGATTTGCTGGTCCATTATAAGATTTACAAGTGAAATATATTTAATTTTCACGATTAGTTTAGCAATAAAATAACTAAAATAACTGCTTTTGTAGCAAACCACCTGAGGGACCTTGAATAATGCAGTTTCCAGAGTTGCTGTTCCACTTGTTACAATAGCTGCAGTTGATATTGAAAGAAGCTCGTAAGTTTTATTTTCAATTACTTTTATGTTTTTATTTTTTAGACTTGAATTGTAATAACTAAGTTCAATGTTTGGCGCTCCTGCTACTATAAATTGATGATTGGGAAAATATTCAACTATTTTAATTACTGTGTTTAAAATCTTTTTAATTTCTTGTTTTCTGCTTCCTGGTAAAATTGCAATTACCGGTTTTTTATTTGATATTATTTGTTCTTTTGAAGAGTCGTAGTTTTTTTTAAAATTACTAATACTGTCAACTAATGGGTGACCCAAAAATTTTACTGGGTAATTATGTTTTAATTCAAAAAATTCTTTTTCAAAAGGAAGAATAACATACAAGAAATCAATATGTTTTTTAATATTTTTTATTCTCTTTTCGTTCCATGCCCAAAGTTGAGGTGCTATATAATATACAGTTTTGAATTTATATTTTTTTGACCATTTTGCGATCCTCATATTAAATCCAGGATAGTCAATAAAAATTATTTTATCTGGGTTGAATTCAAGAATATCTTTTTTACAAAAGCTGATGTTCTTTAAAATAGTGACTATGTTAATCAGTACTTCATAAAAACCCATAAATGCTAAATCTTTAAAATGTTTTACAACTTTAGCTCCAGCATTTTTCATTTTATCTCCTCCCCAAGCTCTAATGTCTGCACTTGGATCTAATTCAATAATTTCTTTTATTAAATTTGATCCGTGTAAATCACCTGACGCTTCTCCAGCTATTATGTAATATTTCATTGATTTAAAAATCCCAGTTTTTTAACTTTTTAATATTGTTATGATCAGTCATGTCAAATTTCACAGGAACAATTGAAATGAATCCATTTGCAAGCGCCCATTCATCTGAGTCTTCTTCTTTGTCCTTATTTATAAACTCTCCAGTGAGCCAATAATATTCTTTTCCTTGCGGATTTGTTCTTTTATCAAATTTTTCAACCCAATAAGCATTAGCTTGGCGACAAATTCTAATTCCTTTTATTTCTTTCTTTTTTAATTTAGGGAAATTTACGTTTAAGGCATTTCCTTTTGGAATACCTTGGCGTAAAGCTTTTTTAGTAATACTAATTACATATTCTTTTATAGTTTCGAAATCTGCATCCCAACTATAATCTAGTAAGGAAAATCCTATGGCAGGTATACCTTCAATGCTTGCTTCTACAGCTGCACTCATTGTTCCTGAATAAATAACATTGATTGAAGAATTTGATCCGTGATTAATTCCAGAAACACATAGATCAGGTTTTCTGTCTAGGATTTCATTTATTCCTAATTTCACACAATCTGCTGGAGTCCCTGAACATGAATATTCTTTTTGAGGACCGTTGTCAATTTTTATAGCATTACAATGCAAAGTTGAATTTATTGTTATAGCATGCCCCATTGCAGACTGGGGACTGTCAGGCGCTACAACAACTACATCACCTATTTCGTTCATTGCAGAAATTAGTGTTCTAATTCCTGGAGCTGATATTCCATCGTCATTTGTAACTAAAATTAAAGGTTTTTTTGACATATTTTATTTTGTGTAAAATTAGTTGAAATATTAAAAGATATCTAATTTATCTTTGAATCCATACTTCATCAATAGGCTTTCCTTTACTGCTAAATCCCCTATGACTCCATCTATAATTATTTAAATTATAATCAAATTCAAGTTGCATTCCAACTCTAGTAAGATCCTTTGAAAAGTATTCAATATTTTCAGTGTATTTGCCATTTACAGTCGAATAGCTTCCTCCACCTGTAGCCATAAACTTTTTTGTTTCGGTATTATATGCTATCCACTGAAATCTTGTTCCAGAAAGAATTTTCATTGTTTTTCTGGGTCTAGAAATATCTCTTTCTTGTTTTTTACCATCTCTTATTCTAGCTGACATTAGCCATGCACCACTTAAGTCACCTGGCGCTCCATTGTCTAATCTGGAAAATTTCATTTCACTGCCAACTATTTCTAAAAATTGATCATCAATGTTAATATCAAATACCACAGCACTACCAACTCTCTCTGGATTATCAGTATCAAATTCAACAACTTCAGTCATAGTTAGACCTTCTAATTTCCAAGAACCTCCATTTGAATGAATAAGTTTTCCTGTTTTACTTTCATAGATACTAATACTTTGATGAGATTCAGAGAAAATGACTACGCTTTTTAATTCTTTTCCATCCTTAGAAACATGAACTCTTTCCCATGCTCCAACCGGATTCTGTGCATTTAGCATAAATGATAATAAAATTGTAATTGGTAGAATTATTTTTTTCATTTTCTTTCTTTTAAATATGAAATAACATTTTTAGTAGCACCAAGATTTGATTTAATATAATCAAAATTAATTTTTCCCATTTCAACTCTTTTTCTTTTATTTTCAATTAATTCATTTAAATGTTTTTTAAACTCTTTAGGGTTCTTCACACTTATAACTCCATTTTTAGTGATAAGGTCCTTGGCTTCGGGAAAATTAAAGTAGTTTTTACCAATTAAAACAGGATTTTTAAAAACAGCAGGCTCAAGAATATTGTGTAATCCAGAGTTACTCATTCCACCACCAACATAAGAAATATCAGAATAGCTATAGAGCCTA
>TARA_B110001452_G_scaffold143317_1_pt1 | contig 13864 bp, 10 predicted proteins | sample TARA_B110001452 | Tara Oceans TARA_B110001452 (sample SAMEA4396971) | marine metagenome | biome: Polar Biome; feature: [DCM] deep chlorophyll maximum layer (ENVO:01000326); material: water (ENVO:00002006), including particulate matter (ENVO:01000060) such as... | depth 25 m
AAAAAATACTTAGTGTCTCAAATTAAAATTTTTATTTACCTATTTATCTTTTTTTCTCAAGCGAACGCAACGTGGCTTGAGAATATTCCACAAAAAATAAAACAGTCTAATGGTCAAGAGTTTGAATTATTTGCCTCTGGAGATCAGTATGCCCACAGGTTGCATGATAAAGATGATTACACGATAGTTTTAAACCCGAATGATGGTGATTTTTATTATGCTGAAAAGATTGTCGATGACATTCTTCCCTCGGGCTACAAGGTAGGGTTGGTTGATCCCAAGCGAACAGGTTTGATACCCGGATTAAATATTAGTAAAGAGAGATATCTAGAAAAAAAAGAATACTATGAGCAAAGCATGTCTTATAGAAATGGTCGTGATGCGCCTACTTCTGGTAATTTATCACAGTTAAATGTTTTTATAAAGTTTGCTGATGATCCAAATTTTCCATTTAATCGCGATTATTATGATGTCCCTTTTAACTCAACAACAGAAGCTTCAATAAAAGATTATTATTATGAGGTTTCTTATGGAACGCTTACTGTTGATACCTACCATTATCCCCCAAGTATTCTAGGTTCAAACACATCTTACACTGATAGTAGAAACCGGGGATATTACAGTCCTTACTCTGCAACAAATACAGAAGGTTACCAAACAGATGATGAGAGAGCCACTCGAGAACATTCTTTGCTTAGAGATGCTGTAGTAGGAATACAGAACTCTGTTCCTGAAGATTTAAATATCGATGCAAATAACGATGGGTATGTTGATGCCTTGTCTTTTAGTATCAATGGCAATGTTGATGGGTGGTCTGAACTTTTATGGCCTCATCGTTGGGCATTGTTTTCATATGATGTTTATATTAATGGTGCCAAAGTTTATGACTACACTTTTGAGTTAACCGAAAGTTCCTATTTTACTGCTGGTGTTTTATGTCACGAATTTTTCCATGTGCTTGGTGCTCCAGATCTTTATCATTATGATGGAGGAGGCGCTCCAGATGCTGTTGGAGGTTGGGATATTATGGAAAGTACCTCGAACCCTCCTCAATATATGGGTGCATTCTTAAAATGGAAGTATGGAGATTGGTTGCCGGAAATTCCTGAAATCAACTCTTCAGGTAGATACATGTTAAATCCGCTTCAACAGCAAGACAACGTTGCTTTCAAAATTGCATCGCCGAATAGTGAAACAGAATATTATGTCGTTGAGTACAGAGTGAAAGAAGGTCGATATGACTCAAATACGCCTGGTTCTAGAGATGGTTTGCTGGTGTACCGTATTAACACAGAAGCTGGAAATGGAAACGCTCAAGGGCCACCAGATGAAATATATCTTTACAGGCCGGGAGGTACACTCACTTCACAGGGGAGTTTTGTTTCTGCTCCTTACAACGCTTCATGGTCACATACTGAAATAAATGATTTTTCTAATCCTGAGCCATATTTATATAATAATGGTATTGGAGCGAGTGGTGGTTTGAATTTATTAAATGTTGGAACAGGTGGAGAAACGATTTCTTTTACTGTCTCAATGGGCTCTCCAACAATTGAATTAAATCAAAATGATATCTCTTTTAATTTGGAACCAAATGAATTTCAAGCTCAGAATATTTCTTTGGTAAATGGTGGTGACATAGAAACATTGCTAATGTTTGAATTGAACTCTGCAAACTTACCTTTTGCTAATCCCAGTAGTGGCCCCGATGGAGGTGGTTATTACTGGTCATCCTCATCCGTTGATACCTCTCTAGATTTTAGTTGGATAGATATTGAAAATTCTGGTACACAGGTTCAGTTCATCAATAATGATGATTCTCCAAGTCCAGTATCGATAGGATTTAATTTCCCTTTTTTTGATAGTGAATATTCTGAAGTTTTAATTAATCCAAATGGCTGGATAGGGTTTGGTGAAGATAGTCCAAGCTGGTCAAACATCAGTATACCCAATGAAAATGCACCGAAACCAGCAATAATGGCTATGTGGGATGATTTAAACCCTAATAATGATAACGGGAATACATCATCTGCTGGTGATGTTTATTATTATAATGATATTGAAAATGGCTACTTTGTTATTTGGTATGATAATGTTGTTACTTGGCAAAATAATGCGGTCTCTGGCGAGTTTGATTTTCAGGTAGTATTGCATCAAGATGGCACTTTTCAACTTAACTATAATGAAATTATTGGGAGCTCTAGTTCGGCAACAATTGGTTTCCAAGATGCGAGCGGTATTAACGGCTCATTAATTTCCTTTGATGAGGATATTTTAGCTAGTCAACAAACTATATTTGTATCGAAAGCCAGCCAATCTGATTGGCTAACCGTTGGAACTCAGACTGGAGAAATGAGTGGACTGTTAGGTGGGGGGCAATCTTTTAATATTAACCTCATGGTTAACACAAATGGCATGGAGATTGGTAGCTACTACAGTTCATTGACTATTTCATCCGATCAAGTTGAATCTCAAACAGTGTCAATTGAATTAGAAATCTCGGGTGATAATACTTCCATAATTTTACCATTTATTGATATAAATCAAGATACATTGGGAATAGTTGATATTCCAGAAAATGTAGATACGAGAATTTCAGCAGTATTTGAAAAATATACTCATTTAGAAATATCGGAAGGTGTCGTAATCCCAATCTTGGCACAAGGCGAGGTCGCAAATAGTCAAATCCTACATGTGAAAAAGATACTAAAAGAGTTTTTAACTGATGTTGTCGGAACAGGATGGGGTGCAAATAAAACAGCTGTTATTAATGCTGTTTCAATGAGTAATGCATTCCTGGCGCTATTGAACGATGAAAATGAATATGGAAATCCAAATGTCCAATTACTGTTTAGTAGTGGTGCGAAAGGTCAAGATATCCTTGGTACAGAAATTTTTTATGAAGGAACGAATGATTATATGAATAGCACAAAAAGAGATGCTACGTATGAAGAGGTTTTGCACTTTGTTCACAACTATGGAATAGTTAATGCTCTTCCTTCAATGCAGTTAGCAATAAATCAGGCTATGAATAATGCTATTGAAAATGGTTTTTACGCGCCTCTTGTTGAGATTCCAGTTGAGGATCATGATGACGAGTATATTGCTTTAGCGATGGAAGTTTATTTTGGTCTTTGGGCTCATGACCCAGAAGGAAACGGCTGGGCAGGTGGACAAGAATATCATTTTATTAATCGAGAACAAATGGTTCAAGGTGATTCACTTGGAGCGGAGTTGGTAAAATCATTTTTCGGGGAAAATTTTCGTTATATTGCTGAACTTCCTTATTCTTTTGAAGGGTCTTTCAGTATGAGCCTCGACTCGAGTTTGTCGTACACAAATAGATCAAGGTATCTTCAAAATGTTAGGGTATTAGGCGGAAATGACGTTGAAGTCATCGGCAATGATTTAAACAATATTGTTTTTGGAAACTCAGGTCCTAATCAATTTACGGGTAAAGGAGACAATGACTATTTTGATGGTGGTGATGGAATTGATAGAGCTGTTTTTTCTGGTAGTTATGGTGAATATGCAGTTTTTGAGAGCGCTGATTGGAATAATTACCAGCCCTTTGTTGTTGATTTATATTCAAATAGGGATGGAGCTGATACTTTGTTAGATATTGAAGAGATGGATTTTAATGGCGTTATATACGGCTTAGGAGAAGAGCTAAATACCAATATAAGTAATTTTATAATTGATGAATTCAAGTTATTTCCAAGCTACCCGAACCCTTTTAATTCTTCCACTACTATAAATTTTAATTTACCAAAAGAATCTACTGTGAATTTAGTTATTATTGATTTACTTGGACGCAAAGTTAGGACAATATTAGATGATGAAATAAAAAATATGGGTTCCTATCAAGTAAAATGGCATGGCTATAATGACTCTGGCTCCTTAGTTCCTTCTGGTATATATTTAATTCACTTTACGAGCGAATCATTTTCTAAGCATTTTAAGACAGTTCTTATTAAATAAATAAAAGATATTTGTAAGTGTTTTTCCTCGATTACTCGTTCTTATATTAGTCGGTGTAAATTTATAGTTTCCGCATGCGTTTATTAACATGCAAGTAGTTTTATTGATAAGTAATTAATAATTAATTTTAATTAAAGGAGTTTTTATGAAAGTATTAAAAAAATTGCGGTCTGGTTTTACTATGATAGAAATTATGGTTGTTGTTGTTATTGTCGCGATTTTAGCTGCGATAGCACTTCCAATCTATCTTGATTATGTCCAGAGCTCTTACGCTTCGGAAGCTAGGACAGTTATGTCAAATGTCCATAATGCGGCAAAAATGTATTATCAGACTAAAGGTGAATGGCCGGGTGATGTTGAGCAGTTAGAGAGATCTGGGCAACTTGATTTAGATAGATCTACAAAGCTTAAGTGGACTTTTGAGTTGCAATTACCTGATAGATTAAGCGCGACAAGTACCGAGGAGATGACGGGTGGTGCTGGAAAAGTCGTGTCTTTTGATGCTCTAACCGGAAAATTCAAGGGGTATGGTTCACCAGAAGATAATCAGTAGCCATGGACCTTAATCAATTATTATCGTACAGTATCGACAGCGGTGCATCTGATTTGCACTTGAGTGTTGGCTCGATTCCTATGGTACGTATTAATGGAACAATGAAGCCTCTAAATCTCGATGTTCTGATCCAAGATGATATCGAAAAAATGTTACCCGAAATAATGGACAAGGACCAGCTGGCAATATTTAAAGAACAAAAAGAAATAGATTTCTCGGCTAAGCTTGAAGGTAAGGGTAGGTTTAGGGTTAATTTTTTCAATCAAATAAATGGCCTTGCCGCTGTATTTAGAACTATTCCTGACAGTATTAAAAGTTGTGATGAGCTGGGTATTCCTCCATTTATGCAGGACTTAGCAATGATTGATAGGGGTCTTGTCCTTTTGACTGGGCCAACTGGTTCTGGTAAGAGTACTACTTTAGCAGCAATGGTTGACCATATTAATAGAAATAAGGCTTGTCATATCATAACGATTGAGGACCCTGTAGAATATTATCACCACACGAAAGAAAGTTTGATTAACCAGAGGGAGTTAGGCGCGAGTACCCATAGTTTTTCAAATGCTCTAAGAGCTGCTTTAAGGGAGGACCCTGATGTTATATTAGTTGGCGAGATGAGAGACTTAGACACTATTTCATTAGCTTTGACGGCAGCAGAAACTGGTCACCTTGTTCTGTCTACTCTCCATACATCTAGTGCAGTAAAGTCAATTGATAGAATTATTGATATTTATCCATCAGGACAAAAAGATCAAATTAGATCGATGTTATCTGAATCTCTAGAAGCTGTTATCTCCCAAAAGCTATTGCCTACTAAGGATGGTAAAGGTCGGGTACCAGCCTGCGAGGTTATGATATCAAGTACAGCAATTAGAAATCTTATTAGAGAAGATAGGGTATTCCAGATAACGTCTGTAATTCAGTCCGGCGGAGTTGAGGGTATGCAAACTTTGGATCAGGATTTACAGCGATTGGTAACCCAGGGGAAAATTGAGCGTAAGGTTGCAATGGAGATTGCTGACAACCCTAAGCTTTTTAAACAAAATGTGTTGTGATAATGATTAGAAAAACAAGTAGCGGAATAGGTTTTATTGAAGTCATGACAGCGGTTGTAATCATTTCAATTGCTGCTCTAGGTATTCTTATGGGTGCAGTTCATGCTCGAGGAGAACTTCATGCTCTAGAAGTAAAGGAGCGTGCAACGGAAGAGCTTCTAAATCATATGGAATACTGGAAAGGAAGAATTGCTGATGGTGTTTTATCCTCTTCCGAATGGAGTGGTGATTTACAAGGTGATCAAATTTATCTTTTTGGAAACGCTCAATCTAGTTATAAAGTAAAAGCAACATTGTATTATGATATAAATAAGCTCGAGGGCACAACAGAGCATGGGCCAACAGATTTTAGAAGATATCAGCTTGACTGTTGGATAAAATGGAAAGATTACATGCAGACGCCAGCTAATAGGTGGAGCGATAAGGTTGAAAAGGAAAGAAGACTTTCTACTGTAATGGCTGTCTTTGATATTGGATAATGATTTTATTAAAAACATCTAAAGGTATGACATTAATTGAGATGACCGCGGTTGTTGTAGTTACTAGTATTATTGCTCTGGGAATGACAATGGGTACACAAGGCGTTTTATTGCATTATCAATCTGACCATGTCAGACAAGATTTAAGACAATATGGAAGCAATGTAATGCGAGAAGTGGTCAAAGAGTTAAATCTGGCACAAAAAGTCGAAGTTGATGGTCTCAATGGCTTCTCAAGAATAAAACTATTTAAGTTCTATAATGACCTTACGCCATCGATGGTTATATCCTGCCATCAAACTAATGGAGTTCAGTTTAATTATGCTGTTCCACTAGATGGGACTCTTAAATTTCCTAATTTTGGAGCATTTAGAGGTAACGGGCAGAGGAGTATCTGGATAAAAGATTTTGTTGTAAATAGCGAGCCAAGCTCTAGGCCTGGTTTAACAGCCTTTAAACAGTCCTATTTACACCTTGAGTTAACCTTATCAATGGATCAAGACGTATTCACTAATGGTCAAACTACCTCCGAGGATCATTATTTTCACAGAGGAGTATTTTTAGGGCAATCCTTTATTATGAAAAAACTTACAAATGACCAGTCTCAGATTTCATAATAAGGGGAGTGCTGCTCCATTAGCAATGTTGTTTACTTTGGTGAGCATGACCTTTACTGCTGCGTACCTTAAAAGTTCATTTAATTTATCTGTTTTGGAAGAGTATCGATATGCTGAACACCGGGCTTTGTACGCTGCTGAAGCAGGCTTGAATGAGGTTGGTGTTGTTATCTTGCCTCAATTGGTTACTGAGGACACATTGTTATACCCCGAAGGAAAAAATTATGGTAAAAATGAATATGGCTCTCCTATTGGTAAATATAAAAACATTTATGCTCGAACAGAATTAGAGCAAAATTCAACCAGAAAATTATATTATGTCTACTCAACTGGTGAAGCGACTCCAATTACTAGTTTTGGGGATAAAGTAGATCCCATTGAGCGTACAGTATTTATGACAATGCAAGCCCAAGGCTTTGAAGATTTTATGTATTTTACGAATGAAGAAAAGCCTATCGGGCCTGGAAATACAGGGACCGTGAACTTCGGTACCAATGATCAACTTGAGGGTAGGGTTCATACAAATGGAGATATGGTCTTTAGTAGTTATGGTTGTCCTGAATTCTCAGGCTCCGTTACAATCACGAACGAAGCAGTCGATAATGGTGGCGGCATAGGTTCGTGGGGCGCCTGCGATGAAGGTGTCTTTGAGCAAAATATTGATGGTGAATCTGTTAATATACTTGATACTATAGCCACAATAACATTTCCGCCTGAAAACTCTGCTCAACTAGTTAGAGCAAATGCTGACTATGTGTTTGATGCTGATAATATGCTTTTTCGAACAGGTAAAAAAGATACTTTGGTAATGACAGAAATTAATTTTACTCCAAGTGGTTTTTGGGCGTCTCAATGGTGGTACAACATTCCACCTATTGGTGGCCCGCCAAATGAGTTTGATTATATTTGGGACGGATTAAGTCCAGCATTAAATGTGAATGTTTCTAGCGTTCATTTTGGTCCAGATAACGCCTTTATACCAGGAGTTGGTTATGAAGGTACTTTCATCATCCTTAGTGCGTTGGATGTGTCTGGAGAAAATATTAGAGCAACACTCATTGGTTCCATTAGCGCTGGTGATGTTTTGAGATTGGCAAATCTAGATATTTCTAAATCTGTTTCATTTGCAGTGATAAACGACCCAATACCAATTGGTGAAGATCGTGTAATGATTCAAATAAATTCCGAATCGATTAACTTTGTTTCTGCCTCAGAGGAGGGTTTTAATGATGGAGAAGCCATAACGTTAGTGAATACGAGTGCTTCCACAGGTTTAGCTGAAGATGTTGAATGGAACGATTTTAAATATTACCATGATCATGAAGATGATGGTTCAGAGTATTGTCCTCCTGGTGGAAGGCATCATTTTGATTTCGATTATTGGAACGCAGGCGGTTTAAGTGGTTTGAATTGCGATATCTTCTCTTGCCCTGATCAAATCTACAATAGTGATTATGTTTATATGCAGAGACTGTTTTACCCCTATTCTGGCCCATCAGTTATCTATGTTAAAGGTGGTCAAGTATTAGTCAGGGGGCAGGTAGGAGGGCAGTATACTGTTGTTACGGATGATTATACAGAATATAGGCGACATGACGATCAAAGTATTGTAGATCGGGTGTGGGGCAATATCTGGCTTATCGATGATTTAGTTTATGCTGATTCATATGCCAATGGAGCTATCGTTCATCCAGATGAAGGGGGTACTCAAAATGTTATTGGTCTAGTTGCTGGCGGCAGTGTAATCGTGGCAAACACTCGACCTAATGGTGCCCGAGGGCAGCTTTATGATTCTGATATAAAAATTAATGCCTCAATAATGGCACTTTATGGTGGATTCATTTCTCATTATTGGCAAAATACTCTTACGGCATATCATGATTGGAATGATAATTTGTCGTATGGTTATATTGCTGACGGCAGAGGGGGTCATAGAAATAATTTTAGATCTCAAGAAAATAATGGTCTTTATACTAACACGAATGATAAACGCGGGGTTATCCACCTATGGGGTTCTATTGTGCAGCAAAAAAGAGGCTATTTGCTAAGAAATTACCCAGGACCTTACAATGTATCTCCTGGTGTAGGTTATGATAAGAATTTTCATTACGATTGGAATTTGCGCATGAATCCTCCTCCTTATTATCCAGACCAGGTTGATGTAAATAATAACGTAATTCTCAAGATGGCATCCTATGGTGAGCTGAGCGATGATAGTTAATAGATTGAAAGGAGACGGCTGGTGTTTGTTGGATTAGATATTGGAAGACAATATATCAAAATTGTTGCAATGAATAAGACCAAAGACGGTTATAAATTATTAGATGCTGGTCAAAGACTAGTGCCTGAACCTAATCAAGCTTTTGATCCAGATAAAATTGATACTCATCACTGGGTTATGGCTATAAAAGAATTGCTAAAGCAGCAAAATTTGAATCCAAAAAAAATTAAATTAATTGCAACAGGTGTGAGTGGTGCATCTGCAAGTGTTAAACAAATCACTACAATGGAAATGCCTGCAGAAGAGTTGGAATCTGCGATGACGTTTGAAGCAAGAAAGCACATTCCTATGGACGGAACGGATGCAGTAATTGATTATCAAATTTTAGGTTCAAATGAAAAAGAAGTTGATAAAATAGATGTAAGTCTCGTTGCATGTACAAAAGGGGTGTTAACCTCTCATATAGATTTGCTAAAAGAAAGCGGTCTAAAGCCTGGTGTAATAGATGCGGATCCAATCGCAATTACAAATTCATTTACGTATTTAAAAGATATGCCATCTGAAGGCTTAGCCGTTATCTTAGATATAGGGGCTTTGTCATCGAGTCTAATTGTTTGGGGTAATGGGCAACAATATTTTACGAGGGATTTGCCTGTTGGTGGCCATCAGTTTGTTAAAGAAATTGTTGATAAAAAAGATATTAGTTACACTGAAGCTCAAGATATTCTTTTCAAAGAGGGTGTTGCTTCAATTATGAAAAATGAAGCAATTGAAGATCAGTCAACTCTCGGTGTTGCGGAAAGATCGGTTTATGATAATCTAATTGAAGACCTTCGAAGAAGTTTGAGGTTTTATGCTAAGCAAACTGGGCAGAGTTTTTTCTTGAAAATTTTATTAACTGGAGGAGCGGCCGGAACTCCAGGCTTGGCCGAATTAATCAGCTCTAAACTAAATATAGATTGTGATATTTTGAATCCATTTGAAGGTTTAGATGGTGCTGAATCTTTGAACTTTGATAACCCTAGTCAATATGTTCTTGCAATGGGATTATGTATTAGAGCGGGTATGGAATAATGAAAACCTATATCAAAATTAATCTGAACAAAGCAGAAAGTTCAGAGGTTGTCAAAGAAAGAGTTCTCGAGCGTACTAGGTGGGTTGTTTTTGGAGTTCTGATATTTAGTTTTTTATTTATTAATATTAGAGTTTTGATGATTGGGTTTGGATATAACTCTGTAATCAATAAAAAGAAAAATCAAATCGTTCAATTAGAAAATCAAATTAAGCAGTTACAATCTAAAGGCAAAAATTTATCCAAGAATGATATTATGTCCTTCGCTGACCTGGAGCAGGATAGATTTCTATGGGCGAGGAATATGGAATTATTAGGCAAAATGACTCCCGATGATATGGCGATAACTGGAATGAAATTTAAACGTGATAAATTGACGATTAAAGGCATTGCTTTAACTTTTGAAGATAGAAAAGATTTCGAAATTATTGATGAATATGTCCAAACATTGAGAAGTAATAAAGAGTTTTCGCAGAATTTTTCTCGGATTAAATATGTTGGTCATCAAAAAGTAAATATTCGTGGACAAAATATTATTCGTTTTGAAGTGATAGCCTCAATTAAAAAAGGCGGTAGCAAGGAATATTCATAATATGGCGGAAAAAAGAAATATAATTTTATTTGGTGCTATAATTATTTTGACTTTTACTTATTGGATTAGTTCTTCGTTCTTCATAGGTGAAAAGCCATTAACAATAAAACTTTTAGAACAAGAAGAAACCGAGCTAAATGAAAATTTAATCAGTGCTCAAATCCTCGCAAGTAAGCTTGATCGGGTTTATACTCTATTCCAAGAAAATCTAGCTTTGTCTCAACAAGATTCATTAGCTGAAGATGCTAGTCTACCCTTTTTAAATACACTAACTGATATATTAGACGATTTAGATATACAATTATTGGGCATAAAGCCCAAGGAGAGGGTAAGCAAAGGAGATTATTATAAATCTCCGTATGTTATCACGATCGAGTGTAGTTACGATGAGTTTGGAAAGTTTTTAGCAGAAATTGAGCGATCGCCTAGACTTATAACTTTGAATGAGTATGAAGTTAAAAATGGTATCGAACGAGTAAAGACAAATGTTTCAGAAGACGATTTATTAGATCAAGTGTTTGAGCTTAACCTTGCTACAATTACATTAGTAAAATCTAGGTCAAAAGGTTAATTATGAGTGATAGATCACTTACTATTTGGAAGCTTTTAATAACATTCGCAATTCTTTCGATTGTTGCTGGCGGATTTAGTTTGTATCCAAAAAATAAAAAATATCGAAAAATTATTGCTAAGTCTTCAAGGACTTTTGGAACTGATAAAGATTTAGAAAATGTTATTGAATATTTAGAAGAACGTTTAGAGCAAAGAGGTTATTACCAGTTTTCATTAGAAAAACAGCCTATGCGACTAACAAATGTCTTAACCCTAGCAGACGGTAGTGGGCCTAGCAGTAGAAGAAGTCGTAGTGCTTTAAGAATATCGATGATATACCAAAGTCAGAATAAGTTTCAGGCTCAATTGAATTATAGAGGGAATATCTATAATGCCACTAGCGGTGAAAATATTCCAAGTTTAGGAACGGTGGTTCATATTGATGAAAAACAGGTAATTATTAAAAGAGAAAATAAAATTTTTTCTTATCCTGCTCCAGGAACTGATAGACAGAATGCTTTAGAAATTAGTGCGGAAGATTTTAAACGAGGTAAGATTTAACGAAAGGTGAACAGTAATATGCAGTCCTTAAGAAAATTAATCATTTACACATCATTATCCATTTTGACGGTTTTTGGTCAAAACTCTGGCGCTTTAAATGGGCGCCCACAGAAATCAGAAGAGCTTAATTTGGTTACAGTCCACGCAGAGGATGCTCATTTACCGAGTATTCTTGCGATACTTGCAAAAGAAAGTGGTTACAATATTGTAACTGATCCAAATGTGAACAGGCAAGAGAAAATATCTATTCATTTAGATAACGTTCCGATAGAACAGGCAATTAATTTGGTTGTTCGCGCTGTTGGATTGAGTTACGAAGTTGTTGGTAATTCATTTTTAATTGCTGATCCAAAAAAATTAAAGGAAGAGGTAGGGGTTACATCTTATGTTATTGAATTAAAATACGCTTCTGCTCAGGAAATAAAATCCATGTTGCAGGATATATCTGACCAAATTCAGGTTGATATATCAGGAAATAAACTTTTGGTAAATGCTTCTCCTAAAAAAATTGCTGAAATTCAAGAGGTCGTTAAGCAAATTGACATTCCTGCTATTCAAATTATGTTAGAAACTCGTTTAATTGAGGTTGCTGCTGACAATGAAGAACAGCTTGGTATTGATTGGTCAAGACTTTCAAAGTTTACGACCATTTTAGCAGAGAATGCTTTGGATGAAGCGACAGGTGGATCTGTGGTTCCGGATGATCAGACTATTGGTCAAAGGCCTACAACAATGCCTTTTGACCCGCTAAAATCAGATTTGAATGATGGCAGTCAAATTATGCCTAGATACTTTAGTCGGCAAATGACAGCTTTTGACGTGACTCTAGACATGCTAATGAAAGCAAATCAAGCTGAAGTCTTAGCTGATTCGAGGCTTACGACACTTAATGGTAGAGAGGCTTCTATTAAGCTCGTTGATATTGTTCCGTATATTCTTAGTTCTGGCGGTGTGGGCGGTCAAGTCCAAGTGCAGCGAGAAGAAGTTGGTATTAAACTAGAGATTAATCCTACTGTAAACACAGATGGTTTTATTACAGTTAAAGTTGAGCCAGAAGTTTCTACAATTTTTGAATTTATTGGCCCCGACAATAATATACCTCGTGTAAAAAGTAGAAAATCATCGACTACTATTAGAGTTAAGGATGGTGAAAGTATTATTATTGGTGGTTTGTTAAGCAATGATAGAAAACAAACTTTATATAAAGTTCCAATATTGCACAAGATTCCTTGGTTTGGTGAAAAAATATTCACTAGTAAAAACCTTGTCGAACGAAAAACGGATTTGATTATACAGATAACACCTAGAATTGTAGTCGATAACTATACCGGTATTATGAAAACCAATCGAATGAGATCATTTGAAAAAAACCTACTTGGAAAAAGTGAAGATGGTACTGCAAAGAACTCAGAGCTTGGAGAGGTCGAATTAGAAAATACGTCTACATACGAGGGAATTTGGAATGATACTTCTTCATTACCAGAACAAATTGAATCAGACGAAGAATAAAAGGAGCCTGATATGATAATAAATACATTTAAATCAATTTTAGTTAGTTTTTCAATTATTCTAGTTTTTTCATCTTTGAGTTGTGATGATCGTAAAGTGAGTGCCTTAGTCACAGAAGATGGATTAACGCTTGCTTTTATTGAAGCGCAACCTGTAGCAAGTGGTAGCACCGTTGGCGAAGCAGTTGTTGGATATGCTGGTGTTTTTTTAATTGTTGAACTAAGAGACGCTGAGGGTGATCCGGTTAAGGGCGGTGTTATTTCTTTTAATGCAAAAGCGTTAGAAGGGTCTTCTTACAAGTCTATTGGTAGTTTTGACGTCAATACAGTAACAACCGGATCTGATGGTTCAGCCTTTGTGACGTATAACGTTAGTAGCGGTAGTGGTGCTGTTGATAATCCTACTACTCCAATTTTTGAGAACGTTGAGGTCACAGCATATTATGGAGAAAACTTAGAAACGTCAACTAGATTTGATGTCTATGGTTCAAAAGATGATATCTGGCCCTACACTTTTACAATGACTGCTCCTAGTCCTGAAGAAATAACATTAGCATCAGATACTCCATCTGATATTACATGCAGATTGTTAAATAAAAATGGTACTCCTGTAAGAAACGTCATTGTCCAAATTGATGCTGGTGAAAAAGGATATATAAAAATTGATGATAAT
>TARA_B110001452_G_scaffold65132_1_pt1 | contig 13833 bp, 13 predicted proteins | sample TARA_B110001452 | Tara Oceans TARA_B110001452 (sample SAMEA4396971) | marine metagenome | biome: Polar Biome; feature: [DCM] deep chlorophyll maximum layer (ENVO:01000326); material: water (ENVO:00002006), including particulate matter (ENVO:01000060) such as... | depth 25 m
CGGAAAGGTAGCCTACGACATATTGTCCAGATTCTGGTGGAAACAATGTCCCTTCAGGAGCCATAATGACGTGCAAAGGATGGTAGCCGGTTCCAACAACAGTGAACGTTGCACTCGCATTTCCAGCACTGATGTTCACCGTATCTCCAAGTTCGATTTCAAGGGCCTCTGTGACATGGGCATCAATAACGATTTCATCTGCAGCAACCGCAGTTCGACCTGTTGAATACCCTTCAGGCATCCATACGCGGTCAGTGTTTGCATCGGCAGGAATACCGTGCCAGAACGAATTGATGATGTGCTCTCCAGTGTCGTTGGTGTGGAACATCGCACCTTGGGTCACGGTGCGTCCTTCACATGATTCAAGGGGGAAGGAGGCTGTCGAACTTGATGCAAACCCGGACGCCAATGACTCACAGAAGGCATTGACTTGTTCAGAACTCCACGCAGCACTTCGGTTGTCAATCCAAAGGTCTGCCAGATTAGAACCGCTTTCTTCATCGGCTTGCATGGTGTCGTACATACCACCAAGGTTGTGCGCATAGCCTCCAAAAGTTATGCCAGCAAATACGCCAACAAACACCATCAAAACAACGGCCACAAGCCGAAGTTTTGTACGCCAAAGGCTTCTTGCCAAGCGCTTATTCAGTAGATTTGACACCCTAAGACCTCCAATCACGCTTCTTCGTCTGAACTGTCAATCTTTTCATCCGAGATGATTTTACCACTATCAATTCGAATGACTCTGGTCGCATACTTGACTAAACCTTCATCGTGAGTGACGAAAACTGCGGTGATGTTCTCTTGCTTGCAAGCGTGAACCAAAGCCTCCATGACTTTGTTTGAAGTTTCGGTATCGAGGTTTCCGGTCAATTCATCCCCAAGAAGAAGAGTTGGGCGTTTGGCGATGCTTCGAGCGATAGCAACGCGCTGTTGCTGGCCACCACTTATTTCACCAGGAAAACGGTTCACTTCAGCTTCGAGTCCTACGAGTTTGAGTAATTCTTTGGCTCGCCCAGCATCTTTCTTCCCTGCCAATTCTTGGATGAGAAGGATGTTTTCAAGAACCGAGAGATCTTGAAGGAGATTGAAAAATTGAAAGACATAGCCAATGTTTTCACGTCGGAATGAGGTCATTTTTTCTGAATGCTTGCGAGGCACTTCAGCGTCTTGGAAGATGTAACTTCCATCCGTCGGACTGTCGAGAGCTGACAAGCAATTGAGAAGAGTGGTTTTTCCTGAACCTGAAGGGCCCAACAGAATGACGCGCTCGCCTTCATGAATCACTAAGTCAATTCCATCAAGTGCTTTGACAACGCCTGCTGGTGTTTCGTAATGCCGTTCTAGGTTTTCCATTTGCAATAATTTGTTCATTTGTTCCACCTTCTTATTTCAAAGAGTTGCTTAAACATCTCAAAGAATTTGCCTGCCACTTGTTGTTCACCCAAGCGCTTTTCTTGCATTTCTTTCAACAGCCAGACCTCATATTCGGTGTTCATGCGAATGAGCACATGGAGAGGAACATCATCACGGATCGCCCCAATCTGCACCCCATGTTCGAGAATGGCCATAAAATCACCATACTCGCTCAAGCCCTCACATTCAGCGTTCAATTTACGGAAAATGGGGTGATCGGTGCCCAGCGATACCAATTGACGCATGAGGGACATGAGCAGCGGATGCTGAAGAACGTCATTCCACTGCTTTGATGAAATCGTCTTAATTGAGTCCCAATATGTTTGCTCGTCATCCCCCAACGGGAGTGAAGCGTTTGCGAAACCAAAACTTCCTGTTGCGTGTGCAAAAGCGTCCAGAAAACATGTGATGAACAAATCTTCCTTGTTTTCAAAATAATAGTACATCGATCCTTTGGAAATTCCAATTTTTTGTATGATTTGGTTGTACGAGGCGCCGTCATAACCAAGCGCTGCAAATTCCTGCTTTGACACTTCAAGAATCCTCGCTTTGAGGGATTCTTCAATGGATTCATAGCGTGCGAGAGGCATTCGACCAGTTGGTCGGACCATCCGGTCGAATATAGTATTGATGGTTGCTGGAAAGGGGATTGAACGCTGGAATGGGGCATTGAAGCACCACGCGTTGAAGAGGGCAAGCCCATATACCATGCCTTCCTTCATTAAATTGATGAGAGAAATCCATCTGGGTTGGACGGCTGAAACCGTAGCCAATTCTGAATATGCACCGATCGCCAAAATTGCTCATTCGCTCGAAGTTGTTGGCCATCTTGACATCGGAGAAGATGGAATCAGACAACTCATCTCTCCCACCTTTTGTGAAGGGCAAGACCCCGAAAATCTGAATGAAGTCCCCTTCTTGAAGGTTGAATCGGTTTTAGGCGTAGGAGATGGGGGCTACGTTGTCGTTTGGAATTCACACCCGCTGTCCATGGCTGCGATCAAATTTCCAGACATTCACATCCTACCGCCATACACCTACGGTGGCGAAGGAATTTCAATCAAAGTTCGAGGGGTCCCGAGTGGAATTTCAGATTTCCTAAAAGTCGCTCGGAAAATCCTCCCCCCTGATGTGGTCAAGGTTGTCGAAATGGAAAGCAATCAAAGCATCGTTGAAACATTGCTTACAGAGCGGCAAATTGAATGCATGAAAATCGCTGTATCCTCAGGGTATTATGAGCACCCAAAGAAAATCAATTTGCGGGAACTCGCAGAACTCATCGACACCCCACGCTCGACCCTTCAAGAACACCTCAGCAGAGCAGAAATTGCGATGATGCATTGGAGTTCAGAGCAAATTGAATGATTTCTTCGAGGTGCAAAGCCTTGAGAATAGAGACTGGGTGGCACCGACATGGACAAAGCAGCACGGATGGCTAAGTTGCTGCCACAAGGGCGAGGCGTCTGGATTCCAATCGACCACGGTGCTTCGGATTTCCCAATCCCTGGCTTAACCGACACCGAAGCTGTGATTCGTTCCTTGATCGCCGCCGGCGTGGATGGGATTGTCGCTCAAAAAGGTCTTGTTTCACATTACCACCACCTGTGTGAAGGGACTTCGACCTCGATGGTGATTCATTTTTCAGTATCGACCAGGCATGCTGGCCCCGACGGAGCAAACAAGGTCCTGGTTGGTCATGCTGATGAGGTCCTGCCACGTGGAGGCTTGGGTGTTTCATGCCAAGTCAACATGGGGAGCCCGAATGAGGCTCACATGATTGAACGAATGGGTCAAATTAGCAGAGAAGCCCTTCATCACAACTTGCCAATGTTTGGCATGGTGTACGCCCGGGGTGAATACCTCAACCCAATCGAAGGGGACACAACTGGAGGCAACGCCCATGCGGTCCGGCTTGCCTTTGAACTGGGCTGTGACGCTGCTAAAACCGTGTGGAACGGGGACGCTGAAGCGTTCAAAACCATCACCTCTGCTGCACCAATTCCGGTGTTGGTTGCGGGTGGACCATCCACCGGCGACAGCCACAGCATCCTCACTATGGTTCGATCTGCGCTCGACGCAGGCGCCTCCGGGGTGTGCATGGGTCGGCAGGTGTTTGCCCATGAAAATGTCGAAGGCATCGCTCGTGCACTTGTGATGCTGGTGCATGAAAATGCCTCCGTTGAAGACGCCATGAGCGCTTGTCAACTGTGAGAGGGAACGTCATGGAATTATGGATCGACCGACGTGATGTTCCCGCCGGCGAGAAAACGTTGCCAAATGGTTTTACTCGTAGCCTCGATGGGGAAGGAATGTCCATCGAAGGAAAGAAAATTCTCCTAAACGGTGCTGTGATTGGGGCTTATATCCACATCAGAGATGGCACGAATCAAGACGATGCAAGAGCGGTGATTGGCAGCGTGGAATGGCTGTTGGTTTCGTTTGAGGACTGGTCCATGATCCCACTGGAGAATTTCATTGCTGCATCAGAAGGAACACCGACTAAAATCGCAGCACTGCTCACCGAGGCATCTCAAATCCAAGGGGCTGCTTTTGCTCTTGAACGAGGTGTGGATGCAATTGTGGTCAGCGAAACGAACGATTTGGTCGAAGCAGCACAAATCGCAATGGCGCAGCGCTTAGAACGACCTGATTCACCGGCCACGACGGCCTCCGAAGTCACCTCTGAAATCATTCCAACTGTCCTGACCATCACTTCAGTTGAAGATGGAGGACTTGGGGAACGGTATTGCATTGATTTCACTTCACTGCTCCGCCCTGGAGAAGGCATGCTCATCGGTTCTAACGCCTCAAGTTTCATGCTCGTTCATGGTGAAACTGTATCCTCCGAATTTGTACCTGTGCGCCCGTTCAGAGTCAACGCTGGATCGCCACAATCATACACGCTGATGGCGGACGGCTCAACCAAATACCTTGCAGAACTCTCTTCCGGTGATAACGTTACAGTGGTCAACCATGAAGGCCATTCACGCCATGTCGTTGTTGGCAGGCTTAAAATTGAACAACGCCCCCTTTTACTGCTAAAATGGATGAATGCCAACCATAAAGAGGGGCATATGTTCTTGCAGCAAGCAGAGACGGTCCGAGCCGTTGATTCATCCGGAATTCCAGTGTCAGTGACTTCAATCTCAATTGGCGATGAAATATTCGGCTGGAACGACACAGGTGCACGCCACATTGGCGTCGCTATCTCGAGCAATGTCTTGGAGAGGTGAAACAGTGGCGGTACTTGGAAACGGCAAAGCACATGGTGCTTGCAGCCTTCTTCATGCAGCAGGTTTGGGGTACGGTGCGAGCGTTGCGCTTGACTTGCCAGTTGCGGTTCGTCTGCTCGATGCTGCAAGTAAACGGACCTTAGAAGATCCTGATGGGTTGCTTAAGTGCGTGCTTGCGGCTTGGTCCAACGCCGGCCACCCTTTTCCTCAAGACCGCTCAGCGGAAGAGTTCCACTGGGCCGTTGCCTCAAAAATACCACCTCGTCAGGGCCTAAAATCCAGCGCAGCAATTGCAGTTGCAGCAATTCGTGCGCTCGCAGACGCCACCTCGATTGAACTTGAGGACGCAGCGATTGTAGCCATCGCCGCTCAAGCGCAAATTGAATCGGGCGTTTCCCTCACAGGTTCGATTGACGATGCTTGGGCCTGCGCAACAACCGGTTGGAAACTGATTGACACTCAGGCGGAAACCATCCAAGAAGGCGTGCTCCTCGAGAGCCCGGGTCCCAGTTCCGAGGATTGGTATGTTCTCCTGATTTGTCGAGGCGACCGAGAACACAAACCAGTCATGGAAGATTTTGTCCCTCATACGGCTGCATTCCAACAAGCCTTGAGCGCCTTGCAAGAAGGTCGGGAATTGGTCGCCCTGACGTGGAACGGGCGCGCTATGATTGGGGTTTTGGGCGATTTAGGCGGCCGGAAACTAACAAATGACGCCCTTATGAATGGGGCGCGCGCAGCTGGATTGTCTGGTTCTGGCTCTGCTTTAGTGATCGTGGCCCCAAAGGTCAGCAAACCCACATGTGAACGTTTGAAAAACTTCTTTGAATCTCGCAAGGATGGAATCACCGTCATTGAAACAACATTTTTGAGTCAAGTTCCAGATGAATGAGCCCCTATGGTCCCGCACGCACCTTCTTGAAGGAAGTACGGCTGGGTCGGATTGAATTACATGCAGATGCAGTTCGGAGAACAACTTCGCTTGACCCTTTTTGGGACAAGCCACGGGCCAAGAGTCGGCGCCGTGTTGGAAGGGGTTCCTAAGGGACTTATTGTGGATGAAGACGGAATTCGTTCTGCTATGATTTCACGCCGTCCCGGCGGCCGGTATGCGAGCAAACGCAAAGAAGAAGACAAGGTCGAAGTGTTGAGCGGTGTTGCAGAAGGGCGCACAACTGGCGAATCCATCGAACTCTCCATTGAAAATCAAGATGCAAAATCCAAAGATTACAGTTTCCTCCCCAATCACCCCAGACCAGGCCACCAAGACATGGTGATGCACAAGCGTACAAAGGGCCAGGCAGATCTTCGTGGAGGCGGTACATCTTCGGCACGTTTGACTGCCCCTTTGGTTGCAGCATCAGCGTTTGTTGCACCCTTGCTTGCTTCGCTTGGTGTTGAAATTGAAGCGCAGGTTGGCGCTGTTGGAAATGTCATATCTGGGCCGATGCTCGAACAACCTCCAAGGTGGGCTGATGAAGCCTGCAAAGAGATGCGATGCAGAGACCCAGTTGCTGCCCGGGCCATGGTGGATACCGTTGAAAAGCATCGTATGAGTCTCAATTCTATAGGAAGCAGGGTTGATCTCACGGTTCAAGGGATTCCGTTTGGTTTAGGGGAGCCGTGGTTTGATGGAATCGAACCCGCTATGGCCCGAGCCATGATGGCAATTCCTGCGGCACGAGGTGTGACGTTTGGTCGGGGTTTCTCTGTTGTTTCCATGAATGGAATTGATCACAACGATGCTTGGGGCGGTTCGCCAGAACACCCTGAACCACTTGGAGAGCGTCCTGATGGCGCTTTAGCCGGTTTAGCGACTGGAGCCCCCCTCTGCTGTTCTGTAGCGTTCAAGCCACCCTCAAGCATCGCTGCGGAGCAAATCACCCTGAACCTCGAAACCGGTACGATGGAACCGCTTACTGTCAAAGGCAGGCATGACCCCGTGCTCGGCCCCCGTGCGGTTGCTGTGGTCGAAGCAATGGCCACGTTGGTGCTGACGGACCTTGCTCTTCGTGGAGGCTACCTCGATGAATGAAACACTCACGGTCCACAAATTTGGAGGCTCGTGCCTTCGAGACGCTTCGGACCTGGATCGAATCGCTGAAGTGATTGGCGATTGGAGTGGGCAATCAATCGTGGTTGTTTCCGCTCTGTGGGGCACAACAGACCGGCTGATGCGAGCGAGCAAAGAGCCTCGGTACGCCAGCCGACTGGTCAATGATTTATCCAGTCAGCACTTGCGTTTTGCCCCTGGTTTGTTGAAAAGCGAACTTGGACCCTTGTTCACAAAAGTCCTCAACGGCATTGAACAATCGCTTGTGGAACTTGCAAAGCAGCCAGCCGACCGGGTGGCGATCAACCGACTTCTTGCCGCAGGTGAACGCCTCTCTGCTTTGGTCGTGGCTCATCGCCTCAAACAATACGGCATCATCGCCCACCCAGTTGGTTCCGAGGACATCGGATTGAGGCTCAACGGCATCAACAGAGCCCCCACCGTTGATTTGGCGGCATCGATGGGGTTGCTTGACCGCAAAGCGCTTCATGACACCCCCGTGATCACGGGTTGGTTTGGCGAAGGCAACGATGGGGAATTGGCGCTGCTAAGCCGAGGTGGCTCCGACCACACCGCAACATCGATTGCTCGATTGGTTGATGCTTCCCGAGTCATTCTGTGGAAGGATGTAGAGGGGGTTTTGCCACTCAACCCACGCTGGGGCATTGAAACTGAGCCAATTTCATACCTCGGCTATGGAGAGGCGATGGAACTTTCTCGCCTTGACACACCTATTCTTCATCCAGCAACTGTGGAACCACTCACCGATACGGGAATTCCACTCGAAATTAGGCATCTTCGCGGGTCGATTCAATCGCAAGCTGCCACGGTGATTGGCCCAGATTTGTATGAGGCAAACGTCATCAAGGCAATTGGATGCTTGCCCCGTGTGGTCTCCATTCGTTGCCAAACCAAATCACTTGGACAACAGAGTGGTAAGTTGGGTGATGTTTTAGTGGATTTGGATAAAGCCGAAATCGCATGTTGGCATTTGGATGCACAACCTGGTGAATTGCGATGGATTGTGTCGCAACACGATGTAGAGGAGGCGCGTGGGTTGATCGAGAAGCAATTTGGAACCACCGAAACCGAATCGTTCAGTGCAATTATTTCTCTTGTTGGGAACCAATTCGATGCAGAGCGGCAAGCCTGGCACTCGGATGAATCCGCCCGGTTGGGCATCGAAGTCCTGTCCGACACCGGGCATGCGGTTCGAATGCTAACGAAAAATGACGATATGGTGGATTTGTTGCACCAATTAAGTCAACGGTGTGGATTAAAGCACACCTTGCAGTCAAACGACTGAATCACTCTGCACGCTTCTCACGAAGGTTTTGCAAGTGCATTGGAAGGTTAAGGGCAAACAGTCCTCCAACAACACAGAAGACAAAGAAGGTTCCAAGGGCAACACCATAAACAGAAATCAGTTCAACCGATTCTTCCATGCGGGTCGCTGTATCTTTGGAGAATATACCGACAAAGAACGGAAGAATTGTGTTTGCAGAAAGGACGATTGTGGCAAGGACAACCGCAATGATTGGGTTGATGAGCAAGGAACGGTGGTACTTGCCGACGATTTTCAGAGGGTTCATCACATACACTTCATTGGTGCGAATGCTCGTGTCCAGCATTGAATAGCGGAGCACACCGTTGCTGAGTTCGAAGTACATGATGAGCAAAACTGCGTAAATAACGACGAGTGCAGAGAGAAGGAAGGGCTTGTCTTGCAGCCCAAACAGGTCGCTCGACAGTGTGACCTTCGATGATGCGAAGCGCAAAATGGCGAGAATGAACAGAATGTTGCTGATCAACGTGAACCGCCCGTCGCGTTGGAAGGTGCCCCAGAAACCGGTTCCTGTTGCGGTGACAATCAAGACCAACTGAAGAATTGTAGCGATACCTAGGCTTCCAGTAATCATGTACCAGATGGTACCTTCGGGAGGGGAAATCATGTAGGTGAGCATGGCAAGAGCCACAAGCACACCGTACACGCAAAGTTGGAGGGTTTGCACCCATTTTGCGGGTGGCAAAAATTTGGTTTTCGGGACCAAAGGTCCGCCGAGCAAGCTTTCGATGAAAGAAGGTATTTCGACGGTTGGAATTGCGTCCTTTGGAATCTCGCTTCCAGACCCAATTTGTCCTGCTGCCTTCTTTCTTGAAGGGGCTGAAGAACGAACGGTCTTTCCGTCGTACAAGTGGGCGGTATCGCTGGATGGCTTGTTGACAGTCATCTTTTCACCTCAGAATCCTCGTGCTCCAGCAAGAGCGGTTGACAGAAGCATGTCAGGCTCCCAATCCATGATGTTGACACCGAGGCCGCGCAATTCGCTGATGAGCACGTCTCGTTCGGTCTTCATGACTTCATACCCGGTTCGGTCGAGGCGGCGGGCATCGAATTCAAACTCGAGTGAAGATGGGGTGAGCACTGTGACGTCGAAGTCACGGGCTCGGAAATCCCGAAGCGCGTTGACGATGGTCGGATCATCCTCTAAGTTGGAAAGGAAGATAATCGGACTTCCCTTGTTGATGTGAGGTAAAATACGGTTGACAACGACCTGCAATGGGATGTTACCACGGGCAACAGCACCTGCAAGTTTGGTCAAGATCACATAGAGTTGCTTCTTTCCTGTGTCTCGGTCAACGCTGACCACTTCATCGCCATAGACGATGACGCCGACGCTGTCACGGCGACCGAGGAAGTACTTCGCCAACGAAGCTGCTGCTCGAGTGGAGTACACCAGAGCGTTTCGTGAAACAGGTCCGGTCTCTGCGACCGAGCGTGAGTCAACGATGATGATGATGTCGGAGACAGCGTCTCGTTCGCGTTCATTCACCATGAGTTTTCCAGACCGGGCATAAGCGGACCAGTTGATGGCTCGGAAGGAGTCGCCTTCGAAATACTCTCGAAGGGAGTAAAATTCGGAACCAGGACCTGGTTGTCGGATGTTCACTGCACCGGTAAAAATCTTAGGAACACGCGATTTAACGAATGTTTCTTTGAGGTCTTCCATTTTCGGGAACACAAGGAAATCATTGTAGACATGCAATTCCTTTTCCTTGTGGAACAGACCGAAGGGGTCTTGAATCCTGACAGCCACAGGACCCACGCTGTAGAAGCCTCGGAGTGGGCATTCAACGGTGTAATTGATTTCTGTTTCCCGGCGAGGACCAAGTTCCATCAGAATGTAATTTGCACCGTCTTTGATGCGCATAACCTCTGGAACGCGATCTCGTACTTCCAAGATCTTGGCCAGCGACGAATGATTTTGCATCCGCAGTACGATGTTGAGGTCCCCGTCTTCGAAAATACGGGCGCTCGAGAGTTTTCGCTGAGCGGAAACGCTGCCGAGTGCGACGCCCTCTTCGCCGGTCCATTCATCTGCACGACGACCGCTTGAAGCGACGTCGGCGTGGCCGCCAAACAAGGCAGCCCAGGTAAGGAACACGAAGATGACAACCGCAATGGTAACCAGTTGGGAATTTCGCAAGGTTAACCCAAGCAAATACATGGCAACAGCCAAACTTCCCAGCATAGCAGATTTACGGCTCCACATCATCAACACCTCAATTTAATTCAAGTAACGCGAGTCAACTCAAACGGTTGGCACAGGGACTTCTCGTAGGATAGCTTGAATCACTTCACCGGACTCTAGGCCCTTGATTTGATGCTCAGGCTTGAGAATAATTCGGTGTGCGATAGCCAGTTCAGAAACAGCCTTGATGTCGTCAGGTGTGACGAAGTCACGACCACGAAGGGCTGCTGCTGCACGGGATGTCTTGAGCAATGCTTGGGAACCACGGGGCGAAGCGCCGACCAGAACACGAGGATCTTCACGGGTTCGTGACACGATTTCGACCATGTACATGCGGAGAGCAGGGTCGACGTAAACGTCTTCACAAGCTTGTTGCATAGCGATAACTCGCTGTGGGTCAGTGATCACATCGACATCGACGGCGTCCTTACCACGAGCAATACGTCGGCGGAGAATTTCGTCTTCGTCAGCGCGGTCAGGGTAGCCCACGGACATCTTGAACATGAAACGGTCAAGTTGCGCTTCAGGAAGCGGGTAGGTACCTTCTTGCTCGACCGGGTTTTGAGTGGCCATAACAATGAACGGTGCAGGGAGTTTGTGAGTAACCGTACCAATGGTCACCTGCTTCTCTTGCATAGCCTCAAGCAAAGCAGCTTGGGTCTTTGGAGGAGCACGGTTAATCTCGTCAGCAAGAAGAAGGTTGCAGAACAGAGGTCCTGGCTTGAAGGTGAATTCACCCTTCTTTGCGTCGTAGATGTTGGTACCTGTGATGTCAGCAGGGAGCAAGTCAGGCGTGAATTGGACACGCTTGAAATCGCAACCCAACGCATCAGCGAAGGTGTTGGTCATCAAGGTCTTCGCCAAACCAGGGTAATCTTCGAAGAGAAGGTTACCGTTCGACAAGATGTTGATCAACACGTTGTCGATAACGTGGGGCTTACCGATAATCACTTTCTGCACTTCAGCAGCAATCGCTTGAGAGATTGCGCCGACGTGGGTCAAGCGAGCTTTGACCTCGGGTGTGGCTTGGTGCTTCGGCTGGGCCGGAGCGGCCGGTGCTGCTGGTGCTGGGGCTGGGGCCGCTGGTGCTGCTGGTGCTGGTGCTGCCGGCATTGGTGGTGCTGGCGCAACAGGTGCTGCGGGGGCGGCTGGGGCCACTGGCATTGGCGGCGCTGGCGCGGGCGGGGCTGCGGGTGGGGTAGGGGGTTGCATGTCTATTGTCCTCCGATTTTCAATTTCCCCAACGTCGGATGTGCGGGATTACCTCTCGCAATTCTTCGCTGGAATAGATGCGGTTGGAACTGATAAGTTCCACCAAACGCGGATCACGCACCATCTGCATGATTTCCGCTTGGGACTTGCGCATGAATTCATCACGCGTCAAATCATTGAACTGGCGTACCTTGGAGAGCAAAGCCTCCCGGGTGCGCATTTGATACTGGCTGGCGTCGACCTTCTTGGGGCGTTCTCTGAATCGAGTGAGATCGAACACGTGACGCCAGTTTTCTTTCTCTGGTACCACCATGATCGCAATGGCGAGAAGAGCAAACAGATTGAGGACAATCAGCCACTTGAGGACAACGTCACTTGTGAGCAAGACGACGGCGCCCATTGCTTCAGTGAAAGGCGAGGAAAGGGCGCTGGAAACGTGGCGGCTCTCGTCAAACACGATGTAGAAGTTGGAGTTGAATCGAGTCACGGTTGTGGAAATATCCTCATTGTCTTTTTCCATCATGTCCTGCATGAGCGCTTGGAAGTATTGCCCGTTGCCGTTCCAGGTGGTGTCGCCTTGAGCGTCGGAGAGGCCATTGGAATCTGAGTTCCAGCAGTTGTGGCCTTGCTCAACATAGAACGGAGAACTGCACTGTTGGTAACCGAGTTCTTCAGCGATGTCTTTGTCCCAAAGGTGGTTTGCCAGCACGGAATGGTCGGCGACAAAGACAATTGAACCTGTGACAGAGACTTCGCCTTGGTCTTTATTTTCCATGATATCCAAGACATTGATTCCCGGGTAGTCAATACGGACAATCAGTCCAGTTTTTCCTTCACCGAGGGTTGGGTTCTTGTCGCTGTTGATGTCGATGTTGCTTGAATCAGCGACGATCACGGCCGAGGTTGAGGCCGCCGCTAGGACATTGATGTCACGGTTGGTGTCGGTTTGGTCGTCAAGGACCTGAATGGCCGTTGGGCGGTGGAACAAGACTGGAAGGCGGCAGTTGTCGTAGACGCCGATGTCCAAGTTGCCTTGTGCACAAGGAATCAAACGCTCATCGCCCATTTCAGTGACGTTGGCACGTAGACTTGCTGCAGCCCAAAGGCGGCGGTAGTCCCCAGGTTGAACTTCATCCAGTTCATTGGTCATTTCGTAGTACCGTTGGTCATCGAGGACCATGTCACCGAAGTACTTGACTCCGAATTGGTCAGCGACCAGTTGAGCGTTGGTGGAGTTGGCTGCAAGAATGACCTTGCCCCCTTTCTTTGTGACAAAGTCATACAGAGCTGAGGCTTCTGCAGCGTCGAAGGGCTTTTCTGGTCCCGCAATGACAAGCATGGTACGGTGAGGGTCCTGCCAGTCGTTGACCAGCATAGGGGTTGACATGGTGTTGGCGATCGAGAAATCTGAATCTGAGAAATCCGCTCGCATCGAAGTCAACTGTTGGTTGGAATATTCATTGTCCGCTGTAGCGTAGGGTGAAAGCACGGTCTCCTTGTTGAAGCTGACCAACCCGATGAGGGCGACGGAAAGCACGAGTGAAGTCATCAACCCGACTTTGAGCCAGGATTCAACGGAGAGTTTTTTGCCTTCTGTTTCTGCCATTTCTCTCCCTCCTGTTCATCATCTCGCGTTGCAATTGCTCGTAAAGACATCTGTCGGAACTTCGCTCCACTCATAATGGTTCTCCATGAGTGCTCCGTAGAATTTTCACTGGACAAGAGGTTCATATACCCCCTGTGCACAAAATTACGAAGGTTATCACGCAAAAGGTGTAAGAAAATTGCGTTTTAATCAAACGATTGTCTTTTTCCGGCGAAGCACACTGCATGCTGCCAGCATGATGATCGCTTCAAAGGCGAGGAAGCCGGGGATTGTGTTCGATTCAACGTTGAGCCCGTCATCCGAGGCATCGCCGTCGTCGCTGTCCCCCGAACCAGTCGAGGGTTTCTCTTCACCATCATAGGCAAACACTTCGACGTCAAAGGTTGTGCTTCGAGCAGCGTCATCGCCCTCTGAGATGAGTGAGATGGTAATTTCACACGCCCTGCGAGGCTGGCTCTCTGAAGCGACGAGCGTCAACGTCGAGAAGGTGTCTTTGCCGTTTCGAGCATCGGTCGTTTCAACGATCGTGTTGGTCAATGCATCCAATCCTTCGACCGAAAGGTGTGGGCAACTTCTCACCTGTGCAGATGCGTCCTTGATGGCATCTTTTGCGTTTCCGAGGTTGAGGATTTGAATCGAAATTTCAACCGACGATCCGGCGTAAAGGTCATCCTTGGAGAGGGTCACTTCAGGCCGCAAGTTGAACATTTTCGGCACGCTTATGTCGCCTTCTATCTCTTGTGTTTCCGTGGAAGTATCGCCGACTTTTTCTTCTGCCAT
>TARA_B110001452_G_scaffold252405_1_pt1 | contig 13829 bp, 2 predicted proteins | sample TARA_B110001452 | Tara Oceans TARA_B110001452 (sample SAMEA4396971) | marine metagenome | biome: Polar Biome; feature: [DCM] deep chlorophyll maximum layer (ENVO:01000326); material: water (ENVO:00002006), including particulate matter (ENVO:01000060) such as... | depth 25 m
ACCTCCGCCGCTTGGCCCTCCGCCACCACCCCCTCCACCGCCCGGAGGCAGACGCGACTCGTCGTCGTCGTCGCTTTCGTCGTCACCCGGCAAGGCCGCTGATGCCGCTGGTGCCGCCTCCTTGGCCTTGCCGCCCTGCTTGTCGCGCTCATCGACGTACAGGCGCTCCAACGCTGCCATGGTCTCCGCTGCTTGCTGCAGGAAGTTTGAGTTCACGCCGGCATTCGTGAGCTCGATGCTGTTGGTGGACCAGTTGGTCTCCCCGTCGATCATCATGACAAGGCAGTGCATGTTCATCAAAGATGTCCCGTACCACCAATCAGGCGTGTCGAGGTCTCGCATCGCGATGGCAACGAGCATCTTGAAGTACTCGGGGAGGAACTCTTTGATGTAATTCCCTATCTTCGCTGGATCCGTGTATTGGCTCCTGAGCTGTGCGATCTTTGCTTCGAACGCGTCGAACGGAAGCTTGGTGGAAGCGCCTTGCGACAGGACCTCGCCTCCTACTACGGAAGGGTCGCGCTCTCTCGAACCTTCCTCCAGCACGGGGTATGCATTGAAAAGCTTTGACAGGTTCTCCCAGTAGCTGGCGGTGATTTCGTGCGAGTGCGCGGTGACCTTGCTGGCGTTCCAGGAGAGTAGGTTCTTCTTGCCCTTCTTGAGGTAATCGGACAGGTCGAAGCCAAGCTTTTTCGAAAGCGAGGCGATTTCGAAAAACTCGTGGATCCTCTTCTTCTCGCTGCCCGCCGGCTCGCTTCCAAAGTTGAGGTTGGTCGCCAGTTGTCCCATCACAGTCGAGAAGATGGTGTAGTGTGCGACCATGACCTTCTTGAGGTTGGGCGGGACGAAGTTGGCAGAGCGTGGGCGGCCGTCAAGAAGTAGCTCATTGAGCGCAATCAGCAGGTTTTTGCGAGGAGGGTAGACTATCCTGCTGGCGGGCGCAAAGAGAAGCAGCTTGTCGGCGCTGTTGTAGAACTGGTCGAACTTGACCCCCCGATCGTCCTGGGGCTGATCCGCCGGCGCGTTGGCTGCGGTGTTGATCTTGAGAGCCGAAAGCCACAGCTTGCGCCCCGACTCGATTGACTCGCGCACAGGGTCAAACACTGCGGCGCTGAGCGGAAAGTCTTGTTTCATCATGGCTGCAAAGATCGGGGCCCGTATCCCGGACGCGACCACCGACGCAGAGTACTTGCCAGCCTTGTCCGCCTGTTTGTACCCGGTGAACATTTCTTTGACATCTTCGTTGCCCCTCGCGGAGATGGCCGCGGAGTTGAAGAGTCGGCGGCGCATCTCCATCACGGCGGCATCGACGGGGTCTCCGAGCGAGGGGTTCAGGGTCGTGTTGGACAGGTTCACGTGTCGAGGAGCGATGACAGACGGTGCCCCCTCGCGGTTGGGACTGGCGAAAAGGAGAACAAAGCCAGCGTAGACCTCATTGAAGTCACTGGCCACTCGTTCCATTCCCTCTTGTGCAGCTATCTGCGCGGCCTCCTCGTCGTCGTCCTCGGAATCCTGCATGGCATCTTGGCTGCCCCCCGCTCCCGAGGCGGATGGCCCAATGGAAAGTTGGTGAAACGAGGGCAAAATAGGGGAGTCCATCGTCCCGTCCTTTGAAGGGATGGCCACGCGGCCACCCCGACGGGACATGGTCAACCCCTCCCCTCTTTTATTCAACACCCGGGTGTGTGTGCTTATGATTCATTAGCAACTCTAAGGTCTAGACAGACAGACACGACAACGAGCAACAGGCCTCGCTGAATGGTACCGCTGCGACTCCAGCTGCTATAAGCGCTTCACAAGCATTTTCCACGGCAAGGGCCGCCAGTGCCATGTCTTGGTGCCTCTGAGAGTCCTGCGTCGGGGAGGACACGCCTATGCGAATAGGCAGTCCAGTCGCCGCGTAGGCGAGTGCGTTGCCGATGCAGACGGACACGACAAGGTTGGCGGGTGGTGGCACGCCCGTCTGCAGGTCTACCTGAGCCACGATGCCTTTCGCCGGCGGCTTGTCGTGGTACCTTCCGGATGCGATGACCAGGCACGCCTGGAACACGCGCTCCGCGTTGTGCATCACCGACCTGTAGCTCTCGGAAATCTCTCCCGACATTTCCGACACGACGGGGTCTTTGTTGATCACGGAGAGAGCTTCGACCAGGAGGTCGGTATCGACTGGGTCTACGGGAGACGGGCCTGTCGCCGCGGCGTTCTTGCTGAGCTCCGTGTCGACGTACACGGACACCACGTCTTTGGAGGCGATGATCGCAAACGGGTGTCGCGGCCGGCCGTCGATGGTCGGTCCATCCATGCGGACGGTCATCTCGGTGGTGGTAGTGGACGGTGTCAGACATGCCAGCCTTGCGCGGAGTGCTGCCTCCTTCAGGTCCGCCACCCACACGGGCCTCATTTCAAAGTCCATACACGCGATGTCCGCGGTCGTTCCCATGCTGTAAACTCCAAACGGGATCATGAAGGTCGCTTCCGCTGGCTCCCTGATGGTAACGAGGCCTCGTACGTCCAGGTCCGCCATGCTGTCCACCAGCTCGTCGTACACCTCCCTGCTCGTCTTGCCAAACATGGCCGGGGTTTCCACGGCACGTTTGAGAACGTCTTCCTCCACAGTCATGCGCATGCCAGCAAGGCGGTGGTTCAGCAGGATCGAGTTGAACTGCGGCTTGGGCTTGCTCCACGAGGACTGTGGTGACGTACCATTCACCCGCTCTATGATCTGAAGCGTCTTCTGTCTGTACATGGCCGCCGTCTTCAAGACGATTGGCCTGGAGCAGATGCAGTCAACTCGGATGCACACAACGTTCCTGTCGCCGGATACCGGCTTGACGGCGTCGGTCATGATCTGAACGCGCTTGTAGGCGTGACAAAGTGTGGCGATCTGCGCCGACGCGGAGTCGGCATAGTCCTCGCCCATGCGCGACTTGATGGCTACGGGAACACCTCCTCCCACGGACTGGGCGCATGTGAACGGGAAGACGGACGGGTCGATCTTGTTTGAGGAGGCCAGCTTCAAGAGAGAGGTGGCAAAGTCGTTTGCGAACTGGCGGTCGTAGCTGTTCCACTCCACGAAAACGGTGTTGCTTCGGTCGAGGTCCTCCAAGAGGCCTATACGGCGGAGGGCAATGCGCACGTACGACATCCCCGGCAGGCAGTAGAAGGCGACGTCGTTGAACACCATCCGCCGGGGCTTTTTCGCCGTGCTCGTGTAGTAGGTGGTGATGAACCTTGCCACGATCTGGGCGGCCTGCCGCGACTTGGACTTGACGTTGTCGATCAGCTCGCGATACTGGAGCAGAAACCCGGATCCTCCCGATACAGAGGAGCCGTATTGAAGCACGTGGAACGCAAGGATCTCCGAGAAAGTGGCGACGGCAAGCAGACCGCCATGTCCTCGCTCGCAGCCAAGTTCGGCTAGAAGCTTCCCTGCACCGTACACCTTGGTCCCGGCCGTCACGTAGTTGTGTCGCTTCATGTTGTCGCCTCCAGCCGACACGGCGACGTGTGCCTGCTTCCTGATGGCCTTTGTGGGCAGAGCCGCCATGGCCATGAGGTCGGCGGACGAGCGCGCCGTGTCCAGTGAGCGCGAAAACACCGTGCTGGAGCCAGCGACCCAGTTGGCCTTCCTTTCGTAGACCTGGATCAGGTGGCACACGTTTTGCCAGATGAGCATCCTTGGCACGTCGTATAGGTTGCTGATGCGCCGGAGAGTCAGGTCCGCCACTCGCACCGAGTTCTTGCCGTCCGTCTGTTCCTCCACCAACTCCGAGCTGGCGAGAGACAGTGGCTGCAGTATCTTGACGTTGCCAAAGGCGGACACGAGGCTTGTGGAGAACACCACGATCTGTGGCAGCATGCGCACGATGCTGTCTGCGGCGCGGGTAGGAGGTCGAAGCCACACGCCAACCCCTGGAACGATGAAAGAGGCGAAGCGCATCGACTGCTGCCTGCGCGTGGTGACCACCGGGGAGAAGATCTCCGTGAACCGCAGGTGCAGCACGCTGTCTGGGACGATCACGCCGCTTCGAACGCCCAGCGACTTGCTCAACGAACTGATGCAGTACTCTTTGTGCTCCTCTATGGTGCCGCGAACGGCTGTGATGTCCTCGGCATCGGCACTGCGGAATGCCATCGGCAGCAGCGCGTCTTTGATCCTTGTCCAGTACGTACGTTGAGAAACGCGTTGCTCCCGCATCTGCTCGATGCCTCCCGCCGCGTCGGAGAGGGTGTAGATGTCGTACTCGTCGCCCAAAAGATCGGCGCGTATTCGCTTGAGAAGGGCCTCGTAGTCTATTATGTTGGCGAGCTTCCTCATGCTTCCAGCCCTGCTTTCGCGTATGTTCTGTGCGGCGTTGATGCGAGCCGCGGCAATAGCATCCTCATCCTTCTCAACGGCGGTCTGCCTCCTCTTTCCCAGACGTGTAGCCAGCCGCTGTTTGCCGTTGTCATAGGTCTGTCTGGCGGTGGCGAGCTTGCGCGCCCTGCGCGCGGCGTTGAGATTGGGGTCGTTATTGATGTCCACCACCTTCTGGTTGTACTTCTCGTCCAATCGCCTCTGGTCGTTCTTGACGGTGGCGACGCCTTGGTTTGCCTTGGCGAGCGCCTTGCGTGACTTCTCTAGATCTTTCGCCGTCTTCGACGACCGCTTTTTCTCCCTCTCCGCGGCCTCTCGCAACTTCTCCGGCGTGTTGACAGCCCCCGAGATGTCGCCCAGCTCGCGGTCGATCGCTTGGTTGACCTGCATGTCGAACTTGTCGCCGACGATTGACCCGTTGTTGCTGTCCGCCACCAGGGTCGAGTGCGAACGCATCCAGCTGGTAACACCGGGGAGGGACATCAGCTTGAACTCGAGACAGTCCACCTCCTGTCTGATCACGTTGACGAGGTTGTCGTACCCCGCAGACACCCACCCCGCATCGATCCCGTTCAAGCGCGTGGACTCTATGTTGATTGTCGGGCCAGGTCTGCCGTCGCTCTCGACTATCTTGATCGTAAACGCAAACTGTGTACGGGTGTTGGACAGCGTGAGGGGGTCCATTCCAGCGCGGCTGATTGTGTTTCCAGTCAACGGCGCCAGCTGGGGTCGCTCCCGGAGGTCGTTGTTATGCTGGATGTTCTGCTGCAGCTTGTACCGACCAGTGATGGGGTCTGGTGGCGTTTGGTATGACGCAATGCTACTGACCCACTCGTCGGTCCTCCACATGAGTGCGTACGACAACCCTGCGGCCGCAAGTACTGCAAGCGCAAAGGGAGTCGACGCCACCGCCGCTGCAGCAACCCCTGCCGTCGTAGTCGCTTGCGCCGCAAACGCACTGGACGCGACCGCAGCAGTTGGTCCCGCCCCAGCTGCAGCGGTGGCGACGATGCCGAGAGTGGCAGCTGCCGTGGCGGTCTGTCGCGCCGTCTGGCTGCTTCCGTCGAAGCGCGGACCCTCTCCGTACTGGATCCACTGAAGAAACGCCGCTTCCTTGCGCCACTTGCGGTCGCTGAGATCATGAACCGACATTCCCACCGTCTGGTCGGTGCCGCTGATCACGGACCCGTTGGCGCGCGTTTCCGATATCCTGCGCAGAATCTTAGGAAGCTCCGAGATGCTGATGCGGTGCTGCATGGGCTCCTTGACGCATTCGCGCTCGTGCATGCCTAGCAGACGCTCCCTGTCCGCAGCGGTCACCGTCCACTTCTCAAGCTTGCGCGATGATGAAAGCATCTCCCACACCATGAACACGCCCAGCCCCCCGACTGCTCCACCGATCAAGGCTGGTGCAACGACAGGAGCCGTGGCCCCGAGCGCCGACGCCGCTGCTCCTGCGGCGCCCGTGGCTGCTGATGCCGCCTCTGTTGCGGCTGCTACCCCGGCGACGCCCGTGGACACCGCCGCACCCGCACCAGCCGCCCCTGCTGCGGAGGTGAGCCACTGCCCGGCTGCCTGCTTGGCTGCTGCTATCCAATTTGCAAGATCCCTCACGAGCATCCCTGGACCGCTTTCGCCCGACCCTGGTGTCACACTTCCGGCGACGCGCCCCAGGAAACTTCTGGTCGCGTTGAGCAAGCCAACATCCTGTGAGATCTTGACCATGATCTCAGCCTCTCTCATCCTGCTGTAGTCGTTGATGTAGAAGTGCGGTTCCGGTGTGCTGATGAGGGGGTAAGGAAGGACGACCACCTCGGAGGCGGCCGACCCGGTCGAGTAGGGCGTGATCTTCTCCTTCTTGACCTCTTTGTTGTCCATGATCACGGTGCCCCCGTTGACCACCCTCTGCAACACGTGCACGTTGCACGACTCCGGCACCCCCTCGTAGTCCTCGAGTCTCATGGAGAAGATGACCGGCTGGGTCGTGCGGACAAGTTGTCCCCGGTCGTCCCTGACCATCGCCTCCTTGAATCTTGGAAGCCAGTAGTCCGCCTTGTCGAAGGACAGCTGGCCCGTCACCGGGTCGTAGGACGACCCGATGACGCCCTGCGACACTCCGTCCAACACCACGGAGTAGTTGCCGTCCTTTTTCACAATCTCCACCGTGTTGACCTGCTGGCTCTCGCAGTCAGTAGAAGGCGCAAGGCGCACCGTCTGAGACTCCTTGCGATCGGCTGGTCGGCAATACTTGTCGATCTTTTGGAGCAGTGCTGTTTTGTCCGTGTCGGCCTCGGCTGCCTCCCTCTTCTTGATTTCGCGTGGGTCGAACCTATTCAGGATGTCGTCGAATTGCAAGGGCGGGTCTATAAGCGCCAGTGACTTGGTCACGAGCGGTTCCGAGACGGTCTCTGCCTCTCGAAGCCCGGAAACGTAGGTGTCCTCGTCGCTATTCACAGTCCACACGGACAGAGGGCGAGTAGGGTCGTCCAGAAGCTGGTTCATACCACCCACACCACTCTCTGCGCCCTCCTTTGTTGATAGGGTAGCAGGCCGTGAGATATCTAGCGACGGGCCGGCAATTGGCAGAGGTGGGACGGGATGGCAGCTGCCGCCCCACCGGTGCCGGTGGCCGCGGTGCCCACATCGGCGGCGCCAATGCTCGGCGTGGTTCCCACTAGCGCGGGACCGTCGCGCGCGCGTATCCGCACCGAGTTTGACCGAGTCAACAAGGAGACGTTCGTGGAGAACATGCTGCGCCAGACCGCCAACGCACTGGCAAGCGACGCCGAGTTTGGCAACAACAGCGCAAACAAGATTCGCGACAGGGTGGAAGACCTGGCGGACGAGATGGCAGAGGAGGACCCCGTGACCGGTCTTCCCGAAAAGTCTGCCGGGAGAGCGGTCGTCGAGGCGCGCTTCGCGCTCGGAGGCGACAACGGCCAGTACATGTCGCAGGCGGTCGCCATGCTGTGGGCTGGAGACGGAGGAGAGCGTCTGCGGATCGTTCCTACTGCGATGATGCCCGAGATCATGCGTCACGCTTCTGCCGAGGGCATCATCCGGGCCATGCGCGGCGTGATGGTTCAGAGCAAAGCCACGAACACGACCAAGATCAACACCGGCCTAGAGCTTGCCGCGTGGATGATGGAGGTTGAAGAAATCCGTGTGGCAGTCGTCGACTACATGATCCAGACGGGAATCGATGAGGTGGTCACAGCAGCGGCCACGGTCAACACCACGTACGCGGCGGGCACCGGCACGCAGTGGGTGATGTCCGTGCTTGAGGTCAGCGATGACGTCGCGGCAAACTACTCGATCGCAAAGGCGATTGTCGAGGCCATCTACGCCCTCACCGACGTCGGTGCGTATCCGATGCGAGTGGTCGAGACTCTCCTGAGCGCCAGCAAGCGGGTCGTCGACAAGACCTACTCCGACACGGCGCTCGTGGCGTACCTGGGAATGGTCCTTGGCAGTGAGATTGAGGGCTGGATGTCCTACAACGACACCGACGTCGCTGGGAATGACGCCTTCTGTCCTGCGTACGACGCGCAGGGGCGGAGGGTTCCGCTTCACGACGGCGCGAGGCCGTTCCAGTCCCAGTTCCAAACGGCGGTTGCCGCGGCGTGCTCCCGCATGGGATCTACACACGCTACCCAGTACACCACCTCCCGAGCGACGGACAATGTGGCGGTCAACGACACCTCTTCCACCGACGGCTGGCGGAAGTGGGACCCGCCTGCCAATCCCCTGCCCGCAGGCAAGGAGTGGTACCTGGAGCGCACGGTGACGCCGGTGTGGAACCAGAGGGCACGAGCGCCAGGAGTTGACAAGGGGCGCTTCTACGAGATGCTTGGAGACGGGGTTTCCTCTTTCATCACGACACCGGCAGAAGTCAGCCGCAGGAACGCGACCGTGGGACAGAGTATGAGAAACGTCTTTGAAACGTACATCGTGATGAGCACGGACCCCACGGTGCCGCAAATACCGGGGGACCTTCCAAGGACCAACATCGTTGCCAGGTCCATGCAGCTGACCGACTCGTGGATGATCGACTTCTGCATCTTGCGCGGTCTCTGTGGCTACAAGGGGCCTCACCAATCGCTCCCGGCCGGCGACCCACAACAGGGCCTTTTGCCATACAACTACCCCGTCGGGGCGATGGAAACGTACTACAGTGCCGGTGCGTACGCAACGCAGACTCCGGACATCAAGCTCAGCGCAGAGGCGAGGGCCGAGATCGCGACGGTGTTGAACAAAGGCTATGCGTCCCTAGAGCCTCGGCAGAGCGGCGATCCTCCTGTCGAACTGGACACCGACTTTGTGGGGTACGCAATCAAGACGACGGTGGGCGACGGGTCGGAGCAGGCGCGAGCGGCGCACTGGGCACCCATCAGGACAGCGGCTGCCGCCGCTCAGGCTGCCGCTCAGATCGGAGACAATCCTTACGAGCAGCACGAGATCGAGTACTCACCCATGGCACTCAACATTTGCGAGGCGTCCATCTACGAGTTCATGGTGACGGCTCTCAAGCAGCGCGTGCTGATTGTGGAACCTCGCGGCGCAGGGGTCACTGACTTTGCCAAGAAGCAAGCACGCACTCTCCGCGCCGCCGCGGCAGCTGCAAAGATCAGACAGTTGCAGTGCATGGCGTTCATTGCCGTGGAGGCGAACGATCCCAGTACGATGATCAAGAAGCCCTCCGACTCCCCGTTCGAACGGTTGGTCACAAGGCCAGGAACGTACTGTGCCACCCCTGTGACTCCGGCGCACAGGTTCACGACGGACAACCTACTTCTTCCCGTAGATGCTGGAATCGCACGCTTCGTGACTGACCAGGCTGGTGCCGCGGCCCCCACATCGGAACCGACAATCGGAAACGCCCCGGCGAATGAAGACGCGATCGTGATGGAGCGGGGTGGTGACGTGAAGACGATCAGCAGCGAGCAGCTGTCTTCCTGGCTTCGACGAGGGGTTGAGAAAGGGTGGGAGTACGAGCCCGACCCTGCCCCCGTTGGAGCTCCTGACCCCAACCGAGACGTTCGGGGTCGACCAGACCGGTTCTCGCTGCGCTTGGACATCAGCGCGGATACCCAGGAATACACGCGGATCTCTCCACAGCTAGGAGACTGGCAGGCTGCTACACCAGCTCAGTTTAGCTGGATTGCCCCCGTGGACATCAGCTTTGAGAACATAAACAAGGTTGCGGCGCACGCGGTCAAGTCCTCCACCGAAGTGGTTCAGCTGCTGCAAGAGGAGGCGTACATCACCCGTCTGGAAACCGATGGCTCGCCCGAGAGGCAGGGTGTTTTCGGTCTCAACACCGACAGGACGGTCGAGGACGCGTCACGCAGCCGCAGAGCCGACGTCTGGTCGGACGCGATGCGCGAGGTGGCGGTATCGGGGGATCGGCTCTACCGATTCGTCACCGCAGTCACCGGCGCCATCGGCGAGTCGGCGGACTCGGCCATCTCGTGGGAGGACGAGGACCTGAAGCAGCTCGCCAAGGACGCGGCCACCAGGCAAAAGGCGCTTTCCGAGCGGGTGTCGCGCTTCCAGACCAAGCTCGTGGAATCTGTGGTGTCCTCCACACTCAAGGGGTCCAAGCTGCAGCTCGACATGCGCGGCAAGACGGCGGACGACCAGCAGCTCGTCGTGCTGTCGGCCGACGTCAAGGACAGCATCCGGCAGATCACCGACGGCGAGGCGGGCCACGGATTTTTCGAGGCTTCGGTGGAAATCAACGAGGCGCTGGGGCGGTCCGCTCGGCCGATGACCATCCACGAGATCGTTGCCAATCTGCAGAATGTGAGCCAGGCCTTTCACAACCAGGTCGCCGCGTCCATGGCCCCGTCCTCCGGGGCGTCGTATGCTCGCATCACCGAGCCGCGCAACTCGTTCATGCTGCACCTCAAGCCCGACACGCTCGCGGCCATCCAGAAGGCGTACGACTACATCGTGAGCGAGATGCGGCACTGCGGCGGCTACCACCGGCCGATCAACCTCTGGGAGTTTGTGGAAGGCAAGGACTGGGTCATGTGCACGCGCTTCGCCGAGCTCGTGGGGCTCATGCTCCAGAACACCAGGATGCGTTCCGGCAGTTTCGCGGCCTACGTGGGGACTCCGCAGCTGATCGCAAACGGGCACAACATCCGCATGCAGATCCAGCGCCTGCGCACGCAGGTCTGCTACTACCTCCACACGCAGATGGACATGCCGATGTGGCTCTTTCCGGACGGGCGCACGTACTACTTTGGCGGCACGCCGAAGAGGCACATCACCCCCGCGATGGCGGCTCGCGATGTAAAGCGCCAAAAGACCTACGACGCCGGCGCGGACTTTGGAGGAGACGACGGTGACGACCGCTTCGACCGGCCCGACAAGGCTCCCAGGATGCCGATCATCCGTCGCGACGTCTTGAACCGCCTGTTCCAGATCACACGCATCCGCCGCAACGAGATGCGCCGCCTGATCATGGAGGGGAGACCGCTTCCTCTTCAGCAGACCAGCCTACAAAACATGCTGGACTACTTGGACGACCCCAAGCGGTTTAGCATGGAGTTCGGGGTCAGCCGGGGCGACGCTCTGAGGATGTCCGTTCAGCACATTGCGCAGGCGACGCAAGCACAGACTCGGCAGCAGAATCAGCTGCAGCTGTTGGCGCTCATCGGGAACGTGGCGACGTCCACCGCCACCGCCACTAGCACCGTTACAAGTACGTGCTCTCGCATCTACTCACAGAACGCCGACCGCCCCTTGGGTAAGTCGCTCTGCGAGCAGCTGCTCGACCCGAACCACGTGAGCGCAGTGAAGAAGAGGCCACTCAAGGTCTCTTCGGACAACGTCCATCTGGAACAGCCGTTCGAGGCGAGCGAACAGATCTTCATCAAGGGCAAGCGGTACAACGTCGTTCGTGTCGACATCCGTGGAGGCAGCAGCGCCACGAAGCCGCCCATGCGATTCCAGAAGCTGCAGGGTAACCAGCACAACGACATCGAGGAGGTGATTCCTGAGGTCAACAAGGCACTCAACCAGATTTTCGCTATGGACCCCAGCGGAGTGTCACCGGCCAGGCGCTGGAGGCCGCACCCCAAGTTCAAGGATCTCGACGCGGCCCCGACCGGAGAGTACCAGAACCTTTGGATCAAGCCGTACAACTACTACGACCTGCAGACGGCCACCGCCTGCAGGAGTGTTTTCTACTACGTCAACCACCTGATCTTCACACACAAGCTCACAAAGTTCTCGGCAATGTCGCTCATGGGGTCGCTTCTGATGGCGGGGTACATTGGCGACCCGGCCCTCTACGGCCAAGTGGGCAAGTCCTTCCAAAGCGATGGTCTCGTCGCGGCTGCCAGGACGGCGGGAGGCCAGGCAGGGGCCGCGCTCAACCCACTCGGAGACGGCCTCACCGGTGCGGGTGCGCTCATCGACTGGGACAATGCTGGCATGAGCTTCTGGACGGAAAATCGTGAGCAATTCGCTGCGAACGTCGTCAACGGTGCCGCAGGCGGGGCAGCAGGACTCGTGGGCCTTCTGGGGAGGATGAGTGAGGACGCCCAAGGGGGAGCTCTGCGAGCGTGGAAAAGGACGTCGTTTGGGTCGCCAGAAGTGCCTCTCAAGCCGGATGAAAAGCAGGCACGCGACATCCAGGTGGTGGCGGAGATCGAGCGCAGGTGGACCTCCCTCAACCTGCGCAGGAGCGCGGCCGATACTGTCCTCAAATCGATCGTGGGGACGCACCCCGTCCAGCAGCAGCTCGACCAAGCATCCCATGAGGCTGCCATCAAAGCTCAGCAGTCCAGCATTGCGCTGATGGACGCGGAAATAGAGTTCTGGAAGCCCATCTGGGATCCTGCCACGGGGAAGATCGACCCGGCAAAGATCACGCCCGAGCACAGGCGGAAGCTTCACCAGGCGGTCGTTGATGGCGACACCCTCACGTCGGCCTTTTGCGCTACGCGGGACGAGATCATCACGGGAGAGTGTTCTGCAGAGTTCGATTCTGCCAGAGATGTCTTCAACGGGGCTTTGAAAGGGCTCGAGGCCATCTACGGGCCCGCGTTCGACTCCTTCTGGAAAAACATCTTCACGTTCGGAGGCAACACAGCCACCCAAGAACAGATGGAAGCGGGCCTGTCCACAATCATTTCCACACTCCAAGCCGGAGACCAGGCCGGCATCGACGCGCACCGCTTGCTCCTGGAGGACGTGCCCACCACGATCTACAACCTCGAGAGGCAGATTCTGCAGCTCGAAAGGGACAGGATGCGTGGAAGGTCCTCATTGGAGGAGGATTCCAAGGACAGGGACTACTACGACAAGTACTGGGACGACACGGGTGCCATGCTCCAGAAGCAGTCTGCGTTTTACTTCAAGTATGGCGGACAGCTTGCAGTAGCTCAGGGCAAGGGTGTAGAGTACCCGGCCAAAGTGGAGGAGGCTCTGCAGGAAGCGTACGCCTCTGCGGACAAAGACGGCGTGTCATTCGACGACAACTACTTCACCAAGATGGCGAGGAGTGCGCAGCTGTTGTGGGGCAGGACGTCGGGCAACTCGCAGACCATGCACGAGATCAACTACAAGAGCCAGTCCGACGTGGCGAAGCTGATTCTTTCCATGAAAGAGGATCAGCGCATTGTGGCGGCAAAGGCGACTGGTCTCTCCTACGCGGCCATCAACAAGAGGTGGGAGGAGACGACAAAGCGCACGGTCAACTTTGGAGTGTGGGCCAAAGGCGAAGGCAGGCCCGTCGTCTACGAACAGCTTGAGCGTCTATGGAGGGGTTCAACAGAAGGCGTCATGACCAAGGCCATGATCGAGCAGAAGATCGACGAGATCGGTCGCGTCGAGAACAACGAGGACGCCTTCGGCATCTTCATGCAGTTCGTGGTCGATGGTGTGCGCGCGACCTTCGAGAGGAACGCGATGGCAAACCTGAACGACTTGTTCCCTCTCGGAGAGGAAGGCGACGCGGGAACGCGCGGAAAGGCGGCGGCCATCCTGACAGCGGACCAGTGCGGGGACCTGTGGGGTCCAGGCGGTGTTGCAGACGACTCGGGGGTGTGCGCGTGGCCTTACGCAGCGGGAGGCTTCTGGGAGGCGCCCGGAGCAGCCGCGGGGGCGTCGGCCGATGCTCCTGGGGCAGGCGGTCCAGACGGGGACACCGAGGCCGCGGAGGCACTCCGCCAGGAGCTGGGAAACAGCGGTTAGCAGAACACCGAACACATAAGGACGCGCGCTAAGACGTAGACTCGTACTTGGGTCCGGGGGTATGAGGGTACATGAAGAGGTCGTTTGGGCTGTCATGGTTGTCCTTCGTGAAGTTGTAAACCGCCACGTGGCGTATGTTCTCGCGTGCGCGTGCGTTGCTGCACTGGGAGAAATGCCGTTTCTATGCACTGCGTTGCTATCGGCGATCACCTGCGGTCTGCGCTGGCACACCCAAAACGCGGTAATCTTCTACGTGCTTTCC
>TARA_B110001452_G_scaffold262108_1_pt1 | contig 13816 bp, 12 predicted proteins | sample TARA_B110001452 | Tara Oceans TARA_B110001452 (sample SAMEA4396971) | marine metagenome | biome: Polar Biome; feature: [DCM] deep chlorophyll maximum layer (ENVO:01000326); material: water (ENVO:00002006), including particulate matter (ENVO:01000060) such as... | depth 25 m
AATTAGCACCAGAATTGCAATGGCTTCCAAGGGCGTTACTAGAAGGCTCAAAACTGGAACGATTAATAAAGCTGCGCCAAACCCCAAGAATCCTCTTAAAAACCCCCCAGCTGCAACTCCCAATAAACAAACTGATGATTCAAAGATTGATAAGCCTAATAATTCCATTACGTCTGCCCAACTTTTGCCTTTGATTTCCGGTTTGACGACAGCTCATATGTGGCCAGGCCTAAAATTGAAGAAAAAACGACTCCCCCACCAATTAAAGTTCCAGTATTTATCATTTCATTCAAAAACAGCCAAACCCAGATTGGTCCAAGGGAAAACTCCAATAGCATTATCAGAGGAATTTCAGATGCTTTCAAAGCCTTACTAGCTCTGACTAATAAAGACTGACCAAAACCTTGCAATAACGCGCCCCAAAGCACGCAAAGCGAGATATCTGTCAAAGATATACTGTCCTCCCAAGAACCAAAACCAGCTCCAACTGGGATCGTTAATAGGCCAGTTACTAATAACACAGGCAGCATCTCGATTTCTCGTTTCTTGCGAAGGATCACTGCAAAACAAGAAAAACAACAAGCCGTTGTCAAAGCAAGTAGCGTACCCACAAAAGACTCAAAATTAACGTTGCTATAAAAAAGAATACAGACGCCAGCTGCTGCAAAAAGCATAGCAATTAGTGTTGATTTGGGGATGCTCTCAGCCAAAAAAAGCTTTGCAAGAATAGCAGTTAAAAAAGGTGCAACCGCAATCGTAAATGTTATATTTGCAACGGAAGTGTAGGAAAAAGCAAACACGTAGGAGGTTTGAGCCCCCGCAAAGAATGCTGCACCCAAAACACCCCAAAGCCCAATAGCTTTAACAACTTCAAGGCTTTTGTACCTGTAGAACCAGATAATCACAAAGGTCATAACTGAAACAAGCGCCAGCGATCGAAAAAAAACGATCTCAAAAACATCAATATTATCAAAGCTTCGAAATATTAGACCCGAGGTGCTAACAAGAGTAGCAGATAGAACCATCATCTGGATGCCTCGGTTTCTCGTCGGCGCTTTAATCACGTTATCCATAAATAGGAACGGCGCTCCAAAATCAGTTTGAGTTTTTGATTTAATTACTCGGGTTATTATTTAAAACCTGATAGTCACAATCTTGATATTTACTATCACGGCACCTGAGCGCCTTCGTTCGGACGCTGGCCAACGCTTGCTTGTTAAGCTCTCCACCGATCATATTAGCCATAGCAGCGGCATTTGGATCATAGTCCATCGCCAACAAAAACCAAGCCATCGCAATTTTCAAATCCTTTATTACACCAAGGCCTTCATGAAAACTATTGCCAAGCGCAGTAAAAGCAAAAACATAACCTTGTCTGGCGGAAGCCGCTAGAAGATGGTTCGCCCGACTAAAATCTTGCGGCACTCCCTGCCCAGTTTGGTATAAAAGTCCTAAACTTGCCTGAGCAACTTTATCACCAGACCTCGCAAGAGGGGTCCATAGCTCAACTGCCTCAGCAAACTTTCCGTCTGCCAATTTTACAAAGCCCTCGTTAAGCGCATCAGCCTTAGAGTTCGAGATGTCCAAATTGACAAATAAAAAAAATAAATATACTCCAACGAATAGGGATCTGAGCATCGGTTGCAATTTTAATTTACTCCCCAATGGTTTGTTTTTAATGCTTGAGCTAAATGCTAGCGGTTTGGAAGAGATCAAATGATACTCTATAACGCATCCAAAAAAATAGAATGGTTAATATTAGCTGGAATTAAAAAGGTTGTTGCTCCAAAATCTGTCAAAGATACGATATATGGAACTTTCTTCTCTCTTGCTATCGTTTTTTGTCTCCTTTTCCTTTGGGAAAACATAACTAATTGAGGCAAATAAGTTGTACTGTTTTAACACTCATTGATCATTCAATAAATAGGTCAGAATTGCCGTCTGATCGAGCTTGCCCATGCCAACTTTTTCCGCATCAATAAATAGCTTTTTAGCCAAATCGCCAAACAATCGCTCACTATCAAAAGAGTTCGCCAATTCAATCGCCATATCTAAGTCCTTTATAGCCATTGTGATGGGGAAGTCAGGACTTAGATCATTGGCCAGAACCTTTTTGGTATAGTTTGTATTAAGCTGGCCAAGGCCTGCTGTTGTACTACTCATTAATTCAGCAGTAGCATCAATGTCCAAGCCAACTCTATGAGCAAAAGACAACGTCTCTGCAGTGACTGCATTGTTAATCATAGCCATGTAATTGTTGACCAGTTTTGTTTTTAATCCACTTCCAACTGGCCCGACATGAACAATTTTATTTGCGATTGCGTCAAAGATATTTCTTAAACTCTCAATATCAGCTAAATCACCTCCCGCCATTACGAGCAAGTCACCTGTTATTGCTTCCCTCGGAGTTCTTCCAACTGGCGCATCAACAAATCTGTGGCCAAGTCCAGCAACACGTTTTGCTATTTTCATCATTTTTGGATAAGAGCCTGTCGACATATCAACAAAAAGGCTGTTAGGTGCGCATGTCTCTAGAGCACCGCCCTCTCTAAACAGAACCGCATTAACAACATCACTGTTTGGCAGCATCATAACAATTACATTACGTTGATCTGCCGCCTCAGAGGGCTTTGTCGATGCAATAGAAACGATTTCTTTGAAGTTGTTGACAACATTTCTATCAATATCGCACACAGCAACGTCGAAGTCCTTTTGAAGGATGTTTTTTGCCATTGGAGCTCCCATTATTCCGAGTCCAATAAAAAGGATTTTTTGCTCCATAGATCCCGCCACTTCTTAAAACTGCAATCGACTAAAAATTTGATTTAAAAAATTCGATCAACACAGATGCGCTTTGCTTACGTGGGTAACTCGCCGTATGGGAGATAACCGCCAGCAAGTGTTATGCCGCAATCAGCAACCGTGACAGAACCTGTCATTGCACTCGATAAATCAGATAGCAAAAATAAAGCAATATTTGCAATCTCCGACGGTGAAGCCATTCGGCCAAGTGGTGTCATGTTGAGAATTGGTGACAAATCTCGTCCGGCTGCTTCTTGTTTTCTAATAAAAGGGGTGTCGACCCAACCTGGACAGATTGTATTCACACGAATATTTTTCTTGCTCCATTGAACAGCTAGTGCCTGTGTTAGGTTCTTGATTCCTGCCTTGCCAGCGCCATACCCTAAGACTGGCCCTGGTCTTAGTCCCATCACAGATGACATCGTGACAATAGAACCACCGCCTGATTTGAGCATTCGCTGGCCAACTAATTTGCAAGTAACAAATGTGCCGTTGATGTGGTTTTCAAGCACTCTTTTAAAGTTCTCTAGCGGCATTTCTTCCATAGGCTCTCGGGTCGGCATAATGCCGGCAGAGGTCACGCAACCATTGAAGACAGGCATTTTTAAGGAAAGCGCCTCCAGTGCCGCATGCATAGACGCTTCCGACTCCACGTCTCCAGACGCACACCAAGCTCGAGGGCCAAGTTTTCTGCATAAACTAACGGCAGCATCACTATCAATATCAATGATACCAACAGCAGCCCCTTCTTCGCAGGCAGCGGCGCAAATAGCAGCACCGATTCCACTAGCACCGCCGGTGACAACAATGGACTTTTGCCGAAGGTCAATCATTACGATACACTCCTTTGGAAAGAATCTGCTATTTCGAGAAACTCCATTGCATCACATAAGACTAACAACCGCAATTTTTTTACAATTGATCAATTAGTGTGTGTTGCTAACCTCTATGGTGACTAAAAAAGCAGATCATGCCAAAATAAATAGTGAAATAGATCAGAACGTAGAAAATATTGGAAGTTGATATCATGAATTATGGCAGCGGTGACCTTGATGCAGTTGTTGTCGGCGCAGGTTTTTCAGGCCTCTACCAGCTCTATTGCTTGCGTGAGAAGCTAAAGCTGCGTGTCAAAGTTCTTGAGGCTGGAGGTGGTGTAGGCGGTACATGGTACTGGAACCGCTATCCTGGGGCACGCTGTGACTCTGAAAGTCACACTTACTGCTACTATTTTGACAGGCTTTTGCTTGAAGAGTGGTCATGGTCTGAGAGATACCCTGGACAAGCAGAAATCTTAAGCTATCTGAATTTTTGTGCCAGAAAGCTGAAACTTGAAAAAGACATTCATTTTAACGAACGAGTTTTAGAGGCAAGCTGGGACAGTAATGCGCGGCTTTGGCATATCAAAACTCAAACTGGCAAAACCGTTAGAGCGCGTTTTTTGATAACTGCGGTTGGGTGCCTCTCATCGGCAAACATGCCTCATATTGATGGCCTCGATGATTTTGGTGGAGAAGTTTATCACACTGGCCAATGGCCTCATGAAAAAGTTAATTTTGAAAAAAAGACTGTTGTTGTTATTGGTACCGGCTCAACCGGGATTCAAGCAATTCCTGAAATAGCGCGGCAAGCTGAAAAACTTTACGTTCTTCAGAGAACGCCAAATTACAGCGTTCCAGCCCGCAATAGGCCACTTTCCAGTGATTTCCACTCGGCATTCATAGATGAAATTGATGCCTGGCGATCAAAAATGCTGGGGTCTCGCCATGGCCATCCATGGACAGCACCAGACCGTCAGGTTCGAAAAACTGCCCCGGCGAAGCGTCAGAAGATCATGGAAGAGGCATGGGAGCGCGGCGGCTTGGGTTTTCGTGAAAGTTTTGATGATGTACTTCTTGACGAAGAGTCAAACAAAATTATGTCAGAATTCATTCGGCAAAAAATAATGGACACTATCGATGATCCTGAGACAGCACAAAAACTATTGCCGATGGATCACCCATTTGGCACTAAAAGGCCACCGATCGATACAAATTATTTTGAGACTTTCAATCGTGACCATGTGCATTTAGTTGATGTCAGTGAAAGTCCAATCTCATCGTGTTTTACTGACGGACTCATACTTTCCGATGACACACAGATAAAGGCGGATATGATCGTTTTTGCGACAGGTTTTGATGCAATGACAGGAGCGTTGCAAAAGATGAATCTGAGAGGTAACGGCGGCCTCAAACTCGAGGATGCTTGGAGCGCTGGCCCACAAACATTCCTTGGTCTCGCCGTGCCTGAATTCCCAAACATGTTCACCATAACTGGGCCTGGCAGTCCATCCGTGCTAACAAATATGCCGCGTGCGATCGAACAGCACGTCGATTGGATCACTAAATTACTCTCACACATGATCCAGTGCGAATATGTTGAAGTTGAAGCCAGCCACGCAGCCGCCAACGAATGGACGCAACACGTGACTGACGTAGCCAATAAAACACTTTTGCCAAAGGCCAATCATTCTTGGTACCTTGGGGCAAATGTTCCGGGAAAACCGAGGGTTTTTATGCCCTACGCATTTGGTTTAAATAATTATCGCGACCATTGCGATACTGTTGCGGCATGTGATTATAAGGACTTTTTAATGACAAAGTAACAGTATTCAATTTTCTTTGGGAGCGGAATGTCAAATCATGGCTGGTGAAGTTGAAAAATTTGACTATGTGGTTGTAGGGGCTGGTAGCGCCGGGTGCATTATTGCAAATCGCCTCAGTGCGTGCGGCAAATATAGTGTCTGTGTCGTTGAGGCAGGACCAAAAGACTGGCACCCAATGCTGCATATCCCAGCTGGCTTTGTTAAAACATTAGTTAATCCAAAATTCAACTGGATGTATTCGAGTGAGCCAAGTACCGGCACCAATGGCCGCGCGATACCAGCACCTCGGGGCAAAGTGCTTGGTGGGTCGAGTTCAATCAACGGTATGGGTTTTAACAGAGGTCAAAAAATGGACTTTGATGTCTGGGCTCAAAAAGGTAATCGTGGTTGGTCCTATGAGGATATTTTGCCTTATTTTAGAAGATTTGAGAGCTACCAATCCCGCGATGATCAGTCCTATCGCGGTTCCAATGGTGAAATGACCATCAGTGACCTTGAGTGGAAAGACCCCCTTTGTGAAGCCTATATCAACGGCGCAGAGAGATTGGGGATTCCAAGGAACCCAGATTATAATGGCGCAAAGCAAGAGGGCATTTCATATCTTCAGCGCACCGTAAAGGGACGTTTTCGCATGAGTGCTGCTCGTGCTTTTCTGAACCCAGCTAAAAAACGTCCCAATCTCCGTGTAATTACAAACGCTCATGTGACCCAAATCCTTTTGGAGGGCAAGTGCGCAACCGGCATCACATACAAATTAGGAGGTGCTTCGGGGGTAGAGCGCCAAATTCATGCCGGTCAAGAACTGATACTCTGTGCCGGTGCTATAAATTCCCCACACCTTCTGCAAGTATCGGGTATTGGTGCCGCAGAGCATTTGCAAGATATTGGCTGTGATGTGCGTCATAATTTGCCAGCTGTAGGAGATAACTTTCAAGACCATTACGCAACGCGTCTAACCTACCGCGTGCGCGACGTCGATACAATTAACAATCGTGCACGTGGGCTACCGTTGATTTCCGAGATTGCCAAATACTTTTTTAACAAAAAGTCGATATTAAACCTTGGCCCAACTGCCGTGTTTTGCTTTCTTAAATCGAATGAAAGCCTCAGTGCCCCTGATATTCAAATCAATTTTACACCTGGAACGCACCAGCGTGGCATGCAATCTACATTGGAAAACCAGGCTGGCTTTACCATGGCTACGTGGCAACATCGCCCCGAGAGCTATGGGTATGTAAGGGCAAGGAGCCAAGACCCGTTCAAGCACCCTGAAATTCAGCCAAATTACCTTGCTGCCGACACTGACCAACAGGTTATTTTGGCAGCAATTAAAATCTGTCGCAAACTTGCTCAAACTGAAGCCTTGAAACCTTTTGTTGTGGAAGAGACTTTTCCAAGTGTTGCCTGTCAAAATGATAATGACTTGTTGAACTCAGCGCGTGAAATTGGTCAATCTATTTACCATTTAATGGGGACCTGCCGCATGGGTAGCAGGGATGACAAAACCGCAGTTGTTGATGCGGAGCTGAGGGTTCATGGCATTAAAAACCTGCGGGTAATCGACGCGTCCATAATGCCGACAATGGTGTCTGCAAACCTAAACGCAGCAGTCATGATGATTGCTGAAAAGGGTGCAGATATGGTTCTCGGGAAATCAGCGGCAAAGGCTCATTGAACCCTGAATTTGCTTATTGCACCGTAGTCAACTTCCACCCCTAATCCAGGTGAGTCCCCAAGTCGCATCATACTGGAAGAAGGTTCAAAAAACGCATCGACCAAAATCGTTCGAAGAGGGTTTTGATTAATATCAACCTCTAAAATACCACGGCCGCCAACAGCGGCCAGGGCATGTGCTGAAGCCAGCAGACCGACACCGCCACCAAGATAATGCGGGCAAAACTGTTTACCCTCTGCGATAATTTTTCTGGCAACAGGAACGGTTTTTGTCAGACCACCCCACTTTGCCAAATCAGGCTGTATGACCGATAGATACCCAGCTTTGATTACATGATCAAAGCTGTTTTCTCCCATGATGTTCTCACCACCTGCAAGGGGAGTATTCCCGCAGTCTTTTAGAATATGCCATTCATTATCTGGGCGGTCAGCATAGATTGGCTCCTCAATCCAGTTAATGTTATGTGCAGCAATTTTTTGCATCATCTCCTGCGCCTCGGTTACCGTCCAAGCCTGATTTGCATCTACCATCAACTGTCCATTTTTACCCAGCAATGTACGCAATGATTTGATATTTTGAATATCATGTGCTGGGTTAAAACCAATCTTTAACTTGAGAGCACGATAGCCTGATTTGAGTGCTGCTTCTGCTGTCTTTTCGGCATCAGTCGGGTTAATCCCGCTGGCATAAGTTTCTACGCTGTCACTCACGCCACCAAGATATTTCCAGAGGGGTGTTTCATCTCGCCTTGCCATTAAATCGTGGAAAGCAATGTCAATGCCGGCAATGCATTGTGCGATCGGGCCAAATTCGCCAGTCTGCAACCCAAGGACCCATGTTTTTCTGGTCAAAAGTTCAAATGCCGAAGCTGGGCTGTCAAATGGTTCCATAGTGAGCAAAGGCGTAAAAACGCTGTCAATCAGTCGTGCACGATGTTCTGCGCCAACCGCTGGAAAGTTACACCAGACCTCCCCGACCCCGACGTAATCATCTTCATCAATCAATTTAACTAACACCATTGGACGGTCGTGCATTGCGCCAAATGACGTTTGAACAATGGTTTTCAGAGGATAACGATATACTAAAACCTCAACAGACTTTATTTTGATCACACAAAAGCTCCTGCGAATTTTAATAGACTCTCTTATTGCTTAATGAGTGTAAATGACTTCATCTGGGATTGTTAGCACTTCTTACGGAAGGTAATGGTCTAATCTTTGGTAATTTGGCGGATGCATTGGGTTCGATCTTGAATCTTGACTGCGATGGCTTCAGCGTTTAGCGCAAATTATGTCTATGTCCGATACAAGCTCCCAGTTATTAAAGCCCACACAAAGAATTTTCTGGATTTTTAACTGCCTGCCGGGCAACTATGAGATATTATGAAGATAAACCAAAAACGTTATACACACATAATTGTTGGAGCGGGCTCCGCTGGTTGCCTATTAGCCAATCGGCTAACTTCCCGTGCACAAAACTCTGTGCTTTTGATTGAGGCCGGTGCTTGGGATGATGGCTTCTGGTTAAAGCTGCCTGTCGGTTATTACAAAACCATGAACAATCAAAAAGTTTCACGACACTTTGCGTGTGAGCCCAGCGAAGGTTCTGGTGGTCGTTCAATCAACTGGCCACGCGGGTGTGTGATTGGCGGGTCCAGCAGCATTAATGGCCTAATCTTCATTCGTGGACAACATCAAAATTTTGATGACTGGGCAGCACTTGGTAACCATGGCTGGTCTTATACCGAGGTCTTACCATATTTCAGGAGACTAGAAAACTTCAACGGCGAAGACTCTCAATTCCATGGTCGGCACGGTGAATTCCAGGTATCAAAATTGCGCAACCATCATCCTGATTGTTCAGCATGGCTTGACGCAGCCCATCAATATGGTCTTCCACTAAATGATGATTTCAATGCCGATACAACTGAAGGGGTTGGGGAATACCATCTATCTATTGGAGCTCGCTGGCGTTCCAGTTCTTCCCGTGCTTTTCTGGCGCCAGCTAAAACTCGAAAAAATCTGGATATATTGACTAAAACATTGGTCACCCGCGTCCTTTTTGAAAACAAAAAAGCTGTTGGCGTTGAAATAGTCCAAGAGGGACGAAAGCAAGTGCTTCACGCTGAGACTGAAGTAATTTTGTCTGCGGGGGCAATACAATCGCCACAGATCCTCCAACTATCAGGAGTCGGGCCTGGAAAACTGCTGAAAAAAAATGGTATTGACGTAGTTGTTGACAGGCCCGGTGTTGGCCAGAATCTTCAAGATCATTACCAGATGCGCACAATTGTGCAGATGCGATCGCGCGATTCTCTTAACAACCAAATCCGCAATCCATTTTCACTGCTCAAGATGGGTTTGGATTGGGCTTTTCGTGGACGCGGGGCACTGACCGTAGGTGCTGGGCAAGTTGGTGGTGCGATGCGAACTGACATTGCTCCAACAGACCAACCAGACTTACAATTGTTTGTAATGCCGCTTTCAGTTGATAAGCCAGGCGAACCACTACACCGTTATCCCGGTTTCACTAGTGCGATTTGGCAATGCCATCCACAATCACGTGGATCAATTGAAATTATCAATCCAGACCCAACCGCGGATCCCAAGATTCAACCTAATTACCTTGCTGATGAGCTGGATCAAAAAACTATGATCGAGGGCATCAAGATCCTGCGAAAAATATATAAACAACCAAAATTTCAGGATTTGTGGGATGCGGAAATTATACCTGGAGAACAAGTAAAGACCGATGCTGAGATAATTGACGCAATCCGCAAAGGTGGCGGCACCGTCTATCACCCGGTTGGAACTTGTAAAATGGGTATTGACGCAGCTGCTGTCGTTGGACCAGATTTGCTAGTACACGGAGTGACAGGACTCCGCGTCGTCGACGCCTCTATTATGCCCCTAATAACCTCTGCTAATACAAATGCTCCAACATTAATGATTGCAGAAAAAGCGGCAGAGATGATTCTTGCAAGTGGCAACTAGTTGAGCGGGGGACGGATTAAACGGCGGTCCCTAAAGAATAATACAATCCCATGATCTCATGCAACACTAGCTAAATATCGGCGTCGTTCCAGAACACAAGCAACTAAAACTATGAGCAAGCTAATGAAGTTAGGTGGTGTCACGCGGCCTCAAGAGGGTAAACGCAGTGCTAATTCTGGCAGGGTTGCTATCTATCGTAGGGAGGTATGAGTACCATTTGCAGCGGTTTGATTACTTCATATCAACGACTTCACAGACCCACCTTCAATCAGAGTACAATGCAGCTCCGTCAACGTTTTTGGGTTCTTATTCATCAGCAAGTTGAGGAGGCAATTCCCTGATTCCTCACCTATTTGTTTTGCTGGCACAGCCATTGTTGTAATTGGTGTCCAGAGGTCTGCCATAATATCCAAGCCATCAAACCCGGTTACTGAAATGTCATCTGGCACCCTTAAACCAATTTGCTTACATGCACGTAAAACGCCAATAGCGAGGATATCATTGGCGCATACCACCGCAGTCGGTCTATTTCCGTGGCTCCAGAGCCTGTGAAACTCAAGTTGGCTTGCTTTTGAATTATACGGAACCTCGAAAATCAAATCCTCTGAGAACTCCAAATTGTAATCACTAATCGCATCCATAAATCCCTGTCGCCGCAATTCTGTTCTTGCGTTTGCATGCTCAGCACCACCGACAAAAAAAACAACATCCCTGTGCCCATGCTGAAACACATAACTCGTTATAGCTTGAATTGCTGCTCGATTATCAAAACCAACCCAGTAATATTTTGAGTCACGCCTGAAGTGCCACGAGTTGACGTGAGGAATATGAACCTTTTCAAGAAAGCTAATAAGCCTGTCATCACTGTCCATACCGATCAACATTATTCCGTCAACACCTTTTTCAGCAAGGTTGTGGGCGAGCTGTAATTCCTTGTCAGCATCGAAGTCAGACACCCCAAGAATGGCTGTGTATTTTTCAGCAGCAACTGTTTTTTCAAATGCTTGTATGGCAGATGCATAGCCACCTATTTCTAGTGTCGGAACTATGACGCCAATTGTTTTGGATTGGTGCGTCTTTAGCGTTTTTGCTGCGCCATCCAAAACATAACCCAACTCAACAACAGATGCTTCAACGCGTGTTCTGACGTCCGGCCGCACAAGTTCCGGCTTTGAAAGACACCTAGATACAGTCGCGGTCGATACATTAGCGAGTTCTGCAACGTCATTTATTGTTGGGCGCTTTCTTGCTATTTTTTTGCTCTCTTTCAATTTATCAAAACGTTTTGATTTGTCATATTTGTCTGACTGCACAGATATAACTATTTAGTCCCCCGCTGCAAAAGCTAGAGGGTAGATAAAAGCGTCAGTCATTTAGCGAACGAAACTTATATATCACGAAGATCTTACTCTATCATTTTTTGTCTGTTACGAACAGGAAATCGCATCAAGGGCTTAACAACAGAATAGGTGTTTGTTGTTGACAAAACCCACCTATAAAGTTTTGATGTAATCGATTACATTTTTCAGCAAAACTAGACTGCGAGATAAACAAAAAAATTTGAAAACGGTAGTATCAATAAATGGTGAATACAGCACCCGGAACTACACAGTTTTTGACCTCCAGAATTTGAAGGGGAAAAAGCAGCTTTCAAAAACCCTTCCGTTTACATCTGAAGAGGCATTAGCGGCTGAAGCTGCGGGAATTGACGCGCTCAATGTCCGTTATAATCCAGAAAGGCCAGAATTAGCTGTCAGCATAAGGCAAGCCGCCCCCCAAACATTCATGACTTTTGCAATGCCAATGCAGGCTGCGACCACAACTTCGGAAGCCCTGTCGATTTGCTTTGATGCAATGGAATGCGGCGCAGACTCAATCATGTGTGGAACTTGGTCACTAGACTTCATCGAGGCAGCTGCAAAAGCTGGCATTCCTGTTGAGGGTCATATTGGCTTAGTGCCAAGAAAAAGCACATGGACAGGCGGGCTGAAGGCTGTTGGAAAAACAAAGGATCAGATAGTAAATTTGTATAGCCAAATCAGGTCCCTGGAGAATGCCGGTGCTTGGGCTGTTGAGGTGGAGGTTGTTCCCCACAATATCACAGATATTTTGGCACAAAATACTAAACTCGTTGTTACATCTATCGGCTCCGGAAAAGCAGATTTTCAATTTTTGTTTGCCCAAGATATTTTGGGAGACGGGAACCATTTCCCCCGCCATTCAAAACAGTATGCCGATTTCAAAAAAATTCGTAATGAACTCCAGATTCAGCGAGTTGCAGCATTCAAACACTATATTTCCGACGTAAATTCTGGGCTGTTCCCAACGAAAGAGAACTTGGTTCACGCAGCCGAAGAGGTACAAGAGTTTATGGAAAAGCTGACAGGAGGTGAAGATGGCTGAGAACGCCGCTGGTCGAAAAATATGGAACTACAGTCCAGACGAACCAATCAGATATAACCCACTTTTCGATTGGCCTATTAACCCATTGAAGATTTTTACTTGGATGGTAAGACGCTGGGTTAGCATTTCGCGTTTCTTAATGTTCATAATTTTGGGATTTGTAATACATCAATATCTGACGCCCAGCGTTCAAACAATGCAGAGCTTAACTTTTGACTGGGTCCTTTTAATTTTCCTTCGCAACACCGCTCTTTTGTTTTTGGTGGCGGGATCCCTGCACCTATACTTACACGTCCGTAAAGCACAGGGTGACAGGTTCAAGTTCTTAAAACGCGAGATGGCAACAAAAAACAAAGTCTTCAAATTTAACGATCAAGTCTATGACAATATGTTCTGGAGCATTGTGAGTGGAGTAACCGTGTGGACTGGTTACGAGGTTTTGTACCTCTACTCCTTGACAAATGAGTGGATTAGCGTTGCCCCATTTGCCGAACATCCCCTTCAATTCTTTGCTTGGATTTTATGCTTCCCACTTATCCGTGGAATCCATTTCTATTTTATTCATCGTCTTCTGCATCACCCTTTTCTCTACAAACACGTTCACATTACACACCACAGAAATGTCAATACAGGACCATGGTCAGGAATTTCGATGCATCCGATTGAAAATTTAATTTACCAATCATCACCATTGATACATTTCATCATCCCAACTGATCCAGTCATTGTGATCATTCACCTTATTTTAGTGACCTTAAACCCGGCATTCACCCATTCAGGATTTGAAAAGATTATGAACAAGGAGACCAAAATCTTGGACTCTGCTGACTTTCACCATCAATTACACCACAAATACTTTGATTGTAACTATGGGAACATGGACATGCCTTTAGACGTTTGGTTGGGAACCGATCATGACGGCACAGATGAAGCAACCCAAAAACTTCGCATGAAAAAACGTAAATTAGTGACGTAACTCTAACAAGTATTGCCTGGCGATATCAGTCCAGAACCAAGTCTGCAAATCGGACAGCCTGTTTTCCAAGGAGCCAAGTTATGAGGTTCTACCCTCGTAAGACAGCACCACAATTTTTGCTAGCAGCGGCAATGACCGCATCACTAATTGCTTCGATTTCAGCTTCGCTCAGTGTCGCTTTTTGCGGCGTCAGGGTGATGGTTACGGCAAGCGATTTTTGGCCATCAACAATATTTTTGCCCTGATACACGTCAAATAGCTGAATATCAGTTACCAATGGGCCAGCTGCCGATTTTACCGCACGAAGAAGCTGGCTTGCCGGTACA
>TARA_B110001452_G_scaffold166180_2_pt1 | contig 13802 bp, 18 predicted proteins | sample TARA_B110001452 | Tara Oceans TARA_B110001452 (sample SAMEA4396971) | marine metagenome | biome: Polar Biome; feature: [DCM] deep chlorophyll maximum layer (ENVO:01000326); material: water (ENVO:00002006), including particulate matter (ENVO:01000060) such as... | depth 25 m
TTGATTCCGGCACGGCGAATCGTTCCAAGCGCATAATCAATGACAGGACGGTCATACAACGGAAGCATCGTCTTTTGGACATAGTGGGTGAAGGGGTAGAGGCGACTTCCGTGGCCTCCGGCGATAAGAATGGCCTTTACCTCCATGAAGATACCACGAGGCGACCCTGTATTGAAACTGCCCCACCTTGGTTATTGAGGATCGTCTGATTTCATCACTTCAGAAACGGCACCGTCTTGGGCGTTTTTCTCGAACCATTCCGTTGCCACCAAGTCTCCTAAGCGCTCAACACCTGCTTCAATGAGGTCCGCATCCTCTGCTTCAGATATTTTCCATCGTTCTTCTGCTTGTTTTGCATACACAAGGTCAGCATCTCGCAAAAGATGTTCACTGTGTCGCAGAGGTCCTTCCAACCCTTCGTATTCTTTTTCATGAAGGGCGGGGTCCACACGCTCCCGTTTTTTGTTGAATTCATCCATGTTTTCGGACAGTGCAGGCCCCTTTTCATCACCACCACGACCTCTTATCTCCTCGGAGTTTGTGCGGTCCATGCCCGAAAATTTGGCAGCGATGAAAGCTTGATGGAGTCGTTCCATGGACTCGTCATCAACATCCAATTCAGAAAGCACATCCCAATCAAATTCGATTGCGTCAATAAATTTTAGGAGGCGTTCTTCGCTCTTAGAACGATGATTGCGCCGTAATCCTTCACTGGTTAATGTGATTGCCGCTGAGACGACACCGAAGTATTGCAGAGGTGGAGGTAAGAACAGTAAAACAGAAAATGTTCCAAGAAGAAAATTGCTCCCTTTCCACCGAAATAAAGAGGCGCTTTCATTGGCGAAGTAATCCGAAAACGGGTCAAGTTCGCTAGCCAAATTAAACCCTCACAAATCCAAGAGATTCTTCAGTCGCTCCATACACGCATCGTCAAATTCGGTATCTTCTTTCCATCCTAGCGCCTTAAGCCCCTGAAGTTGGCTTGAACGGATACTCGTGCTCATTCGTTCCACGGAGAACTGCATCAAGAGTCCAAAAATAAGGAAGGCTGCAAGTCCAAATTCCCATCTGGTGAGGGCCATAATCCCCAAGGCAAGAGCAATTCCAGTGATGCCAGCAACAATTGCTCGGTTTTTCATCCGAGATCGTGAGGCTGTAGCGTCAAGAATTCGACGAGCTCCTTCCTTCTTCGTCATGGCCGCCATGCCTAAGCCAAACCGCTGTTCAAGGTGAAGATACCGCTTCTCGCTTGAGCCATTCGTTGATTTCCTTGAGTGCCTCTGTCCCCCTGTGCTGGGCTCTTACTTCTGAGGAGGGAGCGTTCATGTCTTGGACGAGCACACTATCTTGCATGGTGACATTCCCCCTAGGCTGCAGAGCAATTTGGTGGAGAAGATCTCCCATTGTTTGCTGCATGTTGGCGGTTTGTTCAGCCTGGAATGATAGCAGCCGTTCCATGCTTTCGAGAACAATGTTACTTCGTTCTTGACGGTTATCAAGGGCGCGTGAAGCAGCATCCATGGCCTCTTCTTGACGTTTGAGAAGTTCTCTAGCTGCTGGGCTTCCGACCGCATCTCGTCGACGGAGTTCTTCATTGGCGGTGTTGAGTTCTATGTGACGGCGCGTGAGGGCCGCTTCCAACCCGTCGATGTGGATGTTCGCTTCTCTAACAAGCCCTACCATTTCCCGATGGTTGCGGCGCATGGTTCGCATCTCACTATGATGGTGTGCAGCCTCTGAAAAAAAAGCCATCATAATGGAGAGGGCTAAAGCGAGTTGTGGGTGGAATAAAAATGCGGTAGCGGTGAACCATGTCAGTGTTGCAACCGAGAGCGAGCGTAGTATTCCCATACAATATACTCTGTGCCCGGACATAAAGAGGATGTCTTGGGACTTATGCGGGACCCCACTTATTGAGGGAATAAAATGAAGCAATTATCATCGATTTCAATCAACCCACCAATGGATAGTAGGTGGTCAAGAGCTTCATCAGTCTCGTCATCATCAATGTTGTATGAACGAGTTCCTTTGAAAATCGCTTCAAGGGTAGCAACCGGTTCACCACTTGCCAGTTCAGCCTCTACGGTGATCAGTACGGTCTGACATGCAATTGCAAGTAGTGGGTCGTCGGTATTGTCATTCGGCATGAGGTCAATGAATACACTCGAAGGATGCGGTTCTTGTCCAAGATTTACTGGCTCAGCAGCCCGATTTGGTTCAACGGCTCGTTGTCCTAAACCTCTCAACGGATGTTCTTCGTTGATGTCAAAGCAGTCAAACAAATTTCTTTGGTATGGGTCATCCGCCCTATCCTCCCGAGTAACGCCTTCAATCCTACGGCCAAGGTCGTCTAATCGCTGAAGTCGTTGTTCAATGGCTAATTTCTCGTGCAGTAAATCCACAGTCAAGAGATCCATAGCATTGGCGGCTTGCTTCACAAGCCAATCATGGACGTTCCAATCTGGGTTGACGCCGAGCATCACATCTGCTAATTGGCGAACCTCAAGGGGCATGTCCTCAAGAGAGATACGGCTTTCTTGTTCCTTTTGTCCCTCATCCGCCATGACAGTCCTTCTGACATGACAGCCTATGAAGCATGCCCCTCATGATGAACCGCAATTTCCTATGGAGACCGTTTACAGTATCGGCAATCCCTGAATATTAGCGCGCCACAGGAAAGGAAGGTAAGCGTTTGGCCGCGCGCCCTATTGCCTTTTTTTCACGAGGGTATCGTTCATGTATGGGCGCCCTGTCCCGACATCATGGGTGACCACCGCATTACAGTACTGCCGGGCGATGGAACTGGGCGCGAAGTTGCCTTGGAAGCCCAACGGATTCTTGATACAATTCAAGCAAATACGAATCACGGCTTTGACCAAACGGTCATTCCGTGTGGCGGCCAGCACTACCTTACAACCGGAGAAGAATGGGCCCCCGGGTCATTTGAATTCTGCCGCGATGAAACGGATGCAATCTTCCTTGGAGCCATTGGTCAACCAGGCGCTCTTTTACCAAACGGAGACCTCGCTGGCGGTTCAGTCATTCTCGGTCTTCGAAGCGGCTTGGATTTGTATGCTAATGTTCGACCTATCAAACTCTACGAAGGAGTACCTCACAAGATTCACGGCGGCTTCCGTCAAATTTGGGAGCCCGGCATGGTCGACATGACCATTCTCCGCGAAAATACAGAAGGCCTCTACCATGCTCTTCTTCGCCGAAGTGCAGACCGCGCTCAAGGGCGCCCAGAATATGAGCCAGAACCCATGACATTCCCTGGTTTAGAGGGTGAAGTAGCCTACGATCCACGTCCGATTTCACGAGCCGGCTCTCAACGATTGATTGAGATGGGCTTCGAGGTTGCGGCAACTCGAAACGGTGCTCCAATCGATGGACAACGCCGCGTCTCATGCATTGACAAATCGAACGTTACCCGTGGATGCCAGTTGTTCCGGAGAACATTTGAATCCATTGCAGAGAAGCACCCAGGCACAGAAGCCGACTACGGGTACATTGACGCATTCATGCAGTGGCTAACACGCTCACCTGAGCACTACGATGTCGTCGTAACATCCAACATGTTCGGAGATATTTCGACGGACTTAGGCGCCGTTCTGCAAGGAGGAATGGGCATGGCAGCATCCGGTAACATCGGTGACAAACATGCTTTCTTTGAACCCGTTCACGGTTCAGCTCCCAAGCACGCAGGCCTCAACAAGGTCAACCCCATTGCTTCCATCAATTCCATTCAGATGATGATGGACTACCTTGGTCGTAAAAACGGCGAAGATGAATTGATTGAAATCGCCCGTCTGATTGATGATAGCGTTGCAGACCACCTCCGAGAAGGAAAACTTGTCACATACGACATCGGTGGAAGCGCTTCTTGTTCCGATGTCGGTACAGCTATCGCAGACCGTTTGACTCACAAGTTGAGCGAGCGTTTCTGACCTCAGAAACAACATTCACTCTTCTTTGAGTGTATTGAGCATCCATTCCAATGCACGGTCCAGCGTCGCATCGTTATCATAATGAGCATCCATGACAATTGAGGCCTTTTCATCCATCATAGCGACCATGTTCTTCAACGCCCTTGACAATTCATCAACGATGGTAATGGTTCCCTCACGAGCCGACCGAGACCTAGGGTTCAAGTCGATCACAATGACTGTTTTTCCCATTTCCATCAATGCTCTACAGCGGTCCCCGTCCTCGAGGGGAACAAGAATCACATCGCTGTCTAAGATACCTTCTTTGTGGCAGGCTGCCCGTGGACCTTTGAGTCCAGGTATGAGCGCATTCGGTGCATGTCCGAGGACTTCAACGTCCAATCCGAGGGCGGTTTTTCTCTCTGATATATGTCCAAGAATCGCTTTCATACGTTCTGGAGTCCTGTAAAAAATATTGACTTCTAAAGGGCATCCAAGTGCGGAAGCCAGGATTAACATCTCATCACTAGCGAGCGCTGCAACGTTTCCGTTGACACTGAGAACAGTTCGCTGCCCCTGTATCATTGAAGCAAGAGCATGTCGCGTAGCATCAAGGGCGCTAGGAATGGTAACCTCGCCAAGCAGGTAGTCAAACGCTTCTCCACGACCGTGTGCAATCATTGCACTGCCGGCCAACATCCCTTTCTTTTCGGCTTCTTCTAAGCGATGTCTCATCAGTAATGAGGCATAACGTGGATGACTGGGGTCTGCCGCAATTTCATCCATGTCATCACCTTACAAGCCTTGAGCAAGCATACTGAGATCCATCGGGGTGACGCCCCGATTTATTGCGCTGGTTGAGACGACATCAAGCCCACATTCGCGCCACTCATCGAGCCCCTCGAAGGTAATTCCACCGCTTGCTTCCAAGACAACATGTTGACGGATTTCTTGGTCAATCATTTGTTCAGAAACAGATTTGCAAGCCTCTGGAGTAAAGTTGTCAAGCATGATGACGAGGCGGTCAATCCCTTCGGCTCTTCTTCCCGACCAGACCATAGCAGCCATCATCGCTTCTTTTTCGGTGCGAACCTCAACCTCTAGAAAAGCCCCAACTTCAGCCATATCTACTGTTTGCAAAAAGGCGACGAGGCGATGTTCATGCGAATCTAATTCTTGGTGCATGCTGGCAAGATCGTTTTCCTTGATCATGAGTGCGTCCGTTTTAGAGAGCCGATGTGATAGGCCACCGCCCATGTGCACGGCCCATTTGTCTAAGAGACCCCAAACCGTCTTGCGCGTGCAAGCGATCTGTTTGGGTGCGATGGCGGACCAACGCTTCGCATTGGTCGCAATTCCTGAAAGCTGACCCAACATGTTGAGAATTGGCCGTTCAATGATGAGAAGACTGTCTCGGTCTCCGGACAAACTGGCGATTTCATCACCTTCTGATACCCGTTTACCATCGCCTGCAAACCATGAGATGCGAACTGATGGCGCCCATATTTGGAGTATGTAATCAACAGCAGCACAACCGACAATCAAACCATCTTGACGTGCAACGATTGTAGCATCAACCTGTTCTGACCGACTTGAAAGAGGCATATCGATGCCGTCGTCACCGACGATAGCACTGACCCAGCGGTCAATGCTTGCTAGCAGTTTACGACTTGCTCCGCCTTCTACTGTCCACAGTTTGTGTCCGCGGTCATGAGGCACAGGTTGCTCATCGGCCATGAATGACGGAATGCGAACCTTCACTTCAAGCCAACCCTTGAGCGCATATCTTTTCACCTGCGACCTTGAGCCGATGGTATGGCTCGAGTGACAGTGATTGGTGCGGGCCTTTCAGGACTCACGGCCGCCCTTTACGCCACAACGGCGGGTCATCATGTTGTGATTCTTGACCGTGGAGAACACCTTGGTGGGCGCGGCACCTCAGAATCTTTTGATGGAATTCCATTTGGATTTGGCCCCCACTTACTTCAGTCAAACGGCCCACTGGCCAAGGTTACAAAGAAAGTCAGTCGCTTGAAAATGGTGCTTGGCACACTACGTTTGGACCGTCTACACGTCACTGGTGTCGGGCCACTTCGACCTCGGGGGAATGTCAAGCAAGCATCCCTTCTAAGGAGGGTGCTGAAGGCAAACGACCGGACACATCCTGCAGTCAGTGGAGCGCACCTCCTAGCCGATATGGGCGCTTTAGATGCCCATGCCTCCCGAGTTCAAGCGTTACAAAAAGGAAAGTTATGCGTGGTTGGCGAGGGATGGTCCGGCGTTGTCGGACGAATGGCATCTGCACTGGATGAAGTTGGCGTGCTTATCGAAGCAGGTTGTGATGTAGTTTCAATTCAGAATGGAACGGTCTATCTTGCAGACAAGCGTGAATTAGAAACCGATGTGATCATTGTAGCATGCGGTTGGAAGCGAGCAAAAAAGTTACTCTCTCCGCACTGGCTTGGTAAAGAACCAGCCCTCCAACCAATCCTTGCAAGTACCGTTGATGCCGCTCTTTCTTCCCGGCCTTTGACACAGCGGCACGGAATCATTGACGAAGAAGGCGGTGTTGTTATTTTGGATTATGCCAACATCCAACCACGAATGAAGTTGGATGGAGCCTTCCTTTCTTCCGTGGCTTTTGAACGAGAAGGAGAGTCACACGAATCCCGTCTTCAGCGCCTAAATGAAGCACTCGACCATCATGCCCCAGGATGGCGAAACCATCTCATTCACGAGCGCCAACAACGGACAATTACCATCCAAACCTCCGGAGAAAAACCTGCATTTGACGCTCTATGTGGTGAAGGAATACTACTCGCAGGCGAATGGGTGGCTAGTATCCACGCTTTAGCAGACGCCGCAGCCCATACAGGTAAGGAGGCAGGTCAGCACGTATCATCCGCTCTTGATTGAATCCTTATTCACTCCCGGCCCTACGATTGAATCATGCGCTTTGTTTCTTGGAACGTGAACGGATTACGTGCTGCCATCCGTAAAGGAATTGATTCCTATTTCGAAGAACTTGATGCAGACGTTACGATGCTACAAGAAACAAGGACGTTAGAGGAACAACTCCCAAAGAACTGGAGCTGGCCAGAAGGCTGGCAAGTAACACTTCATCCAGCAGAAAAGAAGGGATATTCAGGAGTTGCAACGGCCACGAAACAACCTCATGCCGTTCTCCAAACCGGGCATGGTGGAAGTCAAGACCCACTCGATACAGAGGGGCGCGTGTTGGTCTGCGAAGTCAACGGGATCATTTGCATTAACACCTATCTTCCTAGCGGCTCGAACAAGGAAGAGCGCCAACGCTTCAAAGAAGAATGGATGGCGGAATGGCGAACATTTCTCCGGCCATATCTTGAGGACAAACGTCCCGTTATTGTCTGTGGCGACCTCAATATAGCCCATACAGAAGACGATATTTGGAACCCGAAGGGCAATGCGAAATCTTCGGGATTCCTCCCCCATGAGCGAGCATGGTTTACGGATTTACTCAACGATGGATGGACCGATGCATTTCGTCACATCGCCGGCGAAGGCAACAAACTCTACTCCTGGTGGTCAAACCGTGGTCAAGCACGAGTCAAAGACCGTGGATGGCGAATTGATTACTTTCTTCTCAACGAGTCGGCAACTCGAGCCTTGAAAGACTGTTTTATCGTTCGCCAGGGTGGAATTGACGTCTCAGACCATGCACCCGTTGTTTTGGACCTGGAGTTTTGAACAACTCATCTGTTTGACAATCGGTGACGATACCGCGAGAGAAGACGATACACTCCATCTCGTAGTGGTAGCGGAAAGAGCCATGCAAATGGATACCAGATTGTGTAATACCAACGCATGTAGAGCAACAATCTGATGCTTGCTGCTGAGCGAATAAAAGGCCGACCTGCCCTGATGAGGTACATGGAATCGGCTTCTTTGATCGATTCGGAAAAACCTTCAATGAATTTCACACCTTCTTCCGAATCAATGCCGTAGATTTGTAGTTGGCTCTTCTTCGAACGACGTTTATTCAGGAGTTTTGCCAGACGGTTACACAGAACACAGTTAGCATCAATCAAGAGGATATCAGGCACATTTACCGCCTCGTCAATCCTCGTTTTCTACGGTGTCAAAAGACACGAGTAGAGCGTCAACCGTATCACGCAGTTGTTGCAAATCGTTCTCAACAACAAGAACAGTAAGGATGACCGTATCATGTTCTGCATTAGACTTGATTTCACATGCATACGGGCTAGCTAACTCAACCAAGCGGTGAGCGGTTTCAAGGTCACCAGTCCAAGTCAGGGTCATTTCGTGGCGTTCCGCCATAGCAAGGTCTTGGGGTGGGCTGATATGAGGCTAATCCCCCCACTGTTCATGGCCCAACCGCCCGAGGACCCCTTTGTCGTCGCCGGGAGCGGTGGTGTAGTTCTGGGGGAGGCTCGTACCAACCACGAGGGCCGTCACGCCTTGCTTTTGATTCGGGGAGAAGAAGACACGTCGGAATTTGAGGCGTTAGTGGCTACGATGGGCATTTTGATCGTCGAAAAAATTAACCAAAAAGGCAATTCAGATCCTCGTAGTTACTTTGGAAAGGGGCGTCTTCAAGATGTTGCCGACGAGCGAAAAAGTGCTATCAAAGAACATCCATGGGGGAAGGTAGACCTCGTTCTTATTCACACCAATGCAACACCTCGCCAACTGGTCAACATCAGTCAGACTATCGGCCTCGAACTTTGGGACCGAGTCCGCCTCTTGTTGTCGCTTTTCACGTCACATGCATCCTCAGTTGAGGCCAGAACGCAGGTTCGAATTGCCCAGTTACAATCCGACCGAACTGTTCTGCGTGAACTCATGCATCAGCAAACCACCGGAGAGCGAGCAGGATACGGTGGCGGCGGTGTAACGGCACTCCAAAATGTTCTTGCGAACGTTGGCCGAGAATTAGCAAACCTGCGCCGAAGGCAAACCAGACAAACCAATGCTCAGCGAGAACACCGACGCCAACGGGTCCGCAGTGGGGCAGTTACGGTAGGTTTAATCGGTTATACAAACGCTGGGAAATCGTCCCTTTTCCGCCTCTTGTCAGGGAAAAAAGTACTTGTTGAAGACCAATTATTTTCCACCTTAGAGACCACAGTGGGGCGTATGGAAGATAGCCCTCGCGTTCTTCTTGCAGATACCATTGGATTTATTGATAACATACCAAACGCTACTCTATCGGCATTTAAAGCAACTCTCGCTGAAGCGTTAGAAGCCGATTTGACTTTAGTTTTGGCTGATGCCTCTGACTCCCCCCTCGAACTCGAACGAAAACTCCTCACCACCCGACGGGAAGTGTTTGAACGGCTCTACGGTGAACCTGTGGACGATGAGTTTCCATGGAATGATGCTATGGACCCATACCATCATTCGATGCAAGTCGTTTTGACGAAAATTGACGAAGCAGACGAGCATATGCTCGACGAAGCCCATGCAACTGTAGCAGGGCTAGGCTTTCCCCCGGCACTCGGTATTTCAGCACACTCTGGCGTTGGAATTGATGCGCTGAAGGCATCCATACTCCGCCATTTGTTTGGTTCGCCTTCAATGGTTCACGTTCACCCATCCATGGACAATACCGGTGATGCTGTTGAGCGGATTGTTTCAGATATCTATGACCAAGGCATGGTGACTTCAAACGAGCGGGACCCAAACGGAACGGTTTCGCTCACCGTGTGGCTCACTCATGCGGCTCTTGAGAAATTAAAGGCTCGGTGGAACGAGCGCATTGAAGTCAAGTAGGGCCACCTCTACCGTAGAACATGGCGGATGAGACAGGGGAAGAAGCCCCGTATCTCGACGAAATGATCAAAGAAACGCCGCTCTTGTTTGCATCCTCCGGTGCTGTATTGACGATTGAAGACCCAAATCTACATCCTATGGGGCGAGCAACAGCAGTCTTCCTGTTGTTTATCTGCGCTCTTGGTTTTCTCAACGGCCTGGATTTCGCCTCTCCCGATGACGGTTTGATTCGGCCAGATGAATTCGTCTATCGCTTGGCCCAGAGCGCACCAGCCGAAACAGCCACTTTCCGCGGTTCGGTCATGGATGAGTCAGGTCAACCACTTTCTGGAGCGACCGTTTACCTCTCATGGCTAGACCGAGGCACTCAAACATGGCTCTCGATGGAAAACACGACTGGTGAAAATGGAGGCTTTGAGTTTGAAAACCTCACCCCTGGACTGATTCGTACCGACATTATCGTGGAGCGAGATGGTCATCGGGATGTTTACTCGAACCGTGTCCTTCTCTCACCTCCAGCATTGATTGAACCGATCGGTTTCACTACCCTTTCATTCAACGTGCCTTCGTCCGAAACCTTCGCTAAGCAACCCTGTGAAGACCCAGATGTGACCGATTGTGAGATTCGCGAAATTGATATGACTCCGACACAAATGGACCATCCTTTGATGGATCCGAGTGCTTCTGCAACCTACGTATTGGTTGGATTTGGATTCATGGGGCTCGCACTTATTGCAGCAGGATTCAGTATCTGGGCTCTAAAAAACGGCTCCCTCGGGTTATTGAGGACCTCTGCAGGCCTTTCCGTGTTTACAATGGGTCACTATTACTCAGCCTGTATTCTTGGATTGCTAGCCTTTGTGCTCACGTTCGCCATCCCTCGGCGACGTATTCCATTGACCGATTGAATCGGGAGTCAACAAATCCAGTTGACCTTTCCTGAGTCAACATCGTAAATTGCGCCTCGTACCTTGACGTCATTCTTCAACAAGGGGTTTGCGAGCAGGGTCGCAACATCTCGGCGCAACTTTTCCTCTTGATTCTCAATCATTCTTGGCTCAAATGTGGAGAAATCAAGGCCGCTTAGGCGCGCCAAAGTTTCCTTGACATCGGCTATACTCAAACTGGCCATCGCACAGCGAGTGTGGGCCATGATGACGATGTTATCACAATCAAGAAGATAGCTCCCAAGGACGATATCACGTTCAACTTCAGGGTTTAATTGAGCACCTGCGTTTCGGATGACTTTCATATCGCCAACTTCCAAACCCAAAACAGCATGCGGGACGATGCGAGAGTCCATGCAAGTCAGCAATAAAAGGTGGACACCAGCCCTTCCGGGGACATCATGAGCGTCAAAGGATTTGACATAGGCATCGTTGGAATCGCTGAGTTGATCGGTGAACGAAGTCATGGTGCTCAATCCCCAACGCACGCAGGTAGCATTTTGTTCTTGTCCGTCGTTCTTCATTTAGGATGGAATCTCAATTATTCTAATCAATCAAGCGACCTCCTTATGGCGGAGAACTTCTCGCTTCAAGCATGGACCTCAGAGGCGCTACTTGGATGGTACGCTCTCTCGGCGAAAGTGTTTCAATGGTCAACGTCATGGAAAACGGAGACGTCTTTGCAGGAGGATGGGACGGCCATCTGATTCGTTGGGACGAGGAAGGAAACATCCTATGGACCGCTCAAACTGGAAACAGAATCAGCGCTATTGCGGTGAGCGACCAAGTGGTTGTGGTGACCAGCGGATTACATCTTGTTGCTTTGGACTCCCACACGGGCGAACAGCATTGGAAGGTCGCCCTTGAGGGAAGTGCTGACGATGTACGATGGTGGAACGGCAGTCTTCTAGCGGTCTCATCTGTTTATGATATCGAGCACAACGATTTCATTGAGTCTGCCCTTTGGAAGTTTAATGTGAATGGTGAATGTCTTTGGGTAGAGCGAATGGATGAACGGCCTTGGTCTGTACTTGAACTCGGTGAACAGCGTTATGCAGGCCTTGGTAGGCCTCGCTGCGGGTGGCTAACACTCTCCGATGAACCCCCGTTTGAACATCACCTACCTCCTACTTCGTATCCGGTCATGAGCGGCGTATCGGGGCGAGAGCGTCTTCTGTTCGGTCAAACTGATGGTTCGATTGTGGACCACAAAGCCAACGTTTTGAGTACTGAATCAGGAGCGGTTGAACATCTTAGTATGCTTTCACAAGGCTTTGCAGCGTCTACCGATGCAGGGCATCTTTCTGTTCGTAACGACGATGGAAAATTGCAATGGGAATCCAAAGGAGACCCAATTACTGCACAAGTTAGCGGGCTCCTCGCAGAGGAGAAGAGCCTTTTCTGGGTCGCCCGGTCTTCAGAACTAAACGGTCAACTATCGGTTCATGATTCATCTGACGGATCCCTTCTCGCCAGTACATCACTTTCTCGTGTTCGAAGTATATCCAGTACCGATACAAGGACAGCAGTTGGATGCGACGATGGGGAAGTACTTGTGTGGGATTCAGCCCTTCTCGCACGGCGAATGAATCAAGAAAGTAGTTCAAATAACGAGCCGGTTGATGACCGAAAAGCTGCACTGCAAGCTAAACTCCTTGCACTGCGCCAATCCAAGTAATCCACTTAACGAAACATTCTGTTTGTTCAATCGTCTGCTTGCTCTTCATCATGAGGGGTATATGTCCACACTTTTGTCGTAATGAGGGCTAGTGCTAAAATCTTCAAACCATCCCACAAAAGGAATGGTTTAGTTCCTACATTAAAGGCGAGTTCTAGTGACCAATCCAACGAGTGTGCAAGCCACAAGGTTCCAAAGACATAAACTGGAATCATAGCCAACGTCCAACAGATCAGTTGAGATTTCAAATCAGCATGTCCGGCCCTTCTAGAGCGGTCCAAACCTTCGGCGACTAAAGCCGATGCAATGGGAAATGACAACAAGTAACCTCCTTTGTAAAACAGAGCGCCTTCGCTGAAAAGGTAATCTCCTCCACCCGCAAAGACAGGTAGGCCTATTGCACCAAGAACGACATACAGACTTCCTGCTGCGAAAGCATCGTTACGCCTTAGATAGACTCCTGTGGCCATGACTGCAAAAGTCTGCAGCGTGAATTCAACCGGAGAAATACGAGGGATGAGGATTGCAAATTGAGCGCAGAGGGCAATAAGGGCTGTGAAAAATCCGATTGCAATCACGCGTTCAAGCGCAGTCATGCGGTTTGAACTCAAGTCAAGGTGCCATTGTTGAGGTCTTTTCCATGCGATATGCTGAAACATATTTGTCCCACGGTCAGAGCCTCTTTAGTCATTCCATCGTTTTAGAAGCCTTCACACTCACTTGTCAGCCCGAGAGGTGTATTTCACAAAAAGAGAAACGCCTCACAGGCTACAGCATAAACAAATTTCAACCTCAGTGAGTCTTTCACAACGGTAGGGACGAATAGGACGGACTGCGAACCGTTGTAAACACTAACTTTGAGCACAAGGGTTTGAGCATAGACCCTTGCGTAATCTCCATAACCATTTATTCTTGGGATTAGTTTATTCATTTGAATGAATAGCCCTGTTTATGAAGTGCTCAAGAAGGGTTCACGATATCATTTCGAACGGCGAGCGATGCGAGGATGATGCATTCGCAAAATGCAGCAAATGTAATCGAGGATTCTGTGAAAATCACGATATTTTAGACGAATGTGAAAGGAAAAGTTGTCATGATTATGTTTGCACAGATTGTCGTAATTCCACCACAATTTCGGCATACTATGTTCTTTGTAAGACTTGTTATGCAATAGGGGAAAGAATGCTTGAAGAAACAGTATCTGAATATTGGGAAGTCGAATTCGAGGAGTGGATGGACCAAATTAATGATAGTTGAGTTCCCGACTTGCTTATGAACCCCGCATCAACCGTTATGAGAAGGTTGCTTCAAGGTGGGGTTGAGTGGGAAATACTCAACAGATATAATGGCAGATATTACAAACATATACACAAGGGCCCCCCTTGTAGACCTACAGGACCACAACGGTAGCGTTGTATATGGCCCATAGAGAGCCCATGTATACACTAAATCTATTCACAAGGGTGTTATGGACAA
>TARA_B110001452_G_scaffold14559_1_pt1 | contig 13752 bp, 15 predicted proteins | sample TARA_B110001452 | Tara Oceans TARA_B110001452 (sample SAMEA4396971) | marine metagenome | biome: Polar Biome; feature: [DCM] deep chlorophyll maximum layer (ENVO:01000326); material: water (ENVO:00002006), including particulate matter (ENVO:01000060) such as... | depth 25 m
ATTTTACCTGTACCGCCCATAACAAGATCACCTTGTTTTGCACGATCAAGAAATCCGTCTAAAGTAGTAATACCTGATGTTTTAGCACCATCTTTTTTAATCCAAACCATGAAAGTATCAGTTAGAAGTCTAGCAAGTGGTGTATAGTCTTCTAAAATATTAATTCCTAATTCAGTTTGGTTTTGAGGTGTAGTAAAGAAACTATTAAGTGTAATCATAATAGTATGTTGATCTCCACTCTTTCCTTTTACATAAGTCATTGCTTCACCACCAGAACCACCTGGCTTATTGATTGGGATTAAAGGCTTTGATGTAAAGTCATTCTTTTCAGCAATACCTTGTACTAGTCTTGCAATCTCATCTGCACCACCACCTTGGCCAGCCATAATGATAAGTTCAATAGGCTTTTTAGGTTTAAAATCTTTAGCTGATGCTGTACTTACAGCCACTAAAGAAAATGATACAAAAAGAATTGCTACTTTTTTTAGTAAATTCATAAGTTATTCCTCCTTATATTATTCCTTAATTATATTTTTTAATGTTAGAGTATGTTGAAGGATAAAGCAAATAGATCGTTCCATAATATGAAATTCTTGAAGATTCATTGGTATATTGTATACAAGTAATCATGAAGTATGTGGATAACAAAAATAATCAACTTTTTATTAATGAAAAATCTATCGAATCTCCTAAAGAAAATGAACTACAAATTGAAACTTATGCTTCAGGAGTCAATAGAGCTGATCTTCTTCAAAGAAAAGGACACTACCCTCCCCCTCAAGGTGAAAGTGATATAATAGGTTTAGAAGTTTCAGGAAAAGTTTCAAAGGTGGGTTCTTCTGTTAAAAATTTTCAAACCGGTGATCCTGTTTGTGCAATTTTAGGTGGTGGTGGTTATGCTGAGTTTGTTAATGTAGATCATAGGCAAGTGATGCCCATACCAAAAAATATAAATATTCATGATGCAGCGTCTCTTCCCGAAACTATTCTTACTGTTTATGAAAATATATTTAATATTTCAAATTTTAGAAAAAATGAATCAATTTTAATTCATGGTGGTAGTAGTGGTATTGGCACTACAGCTATTTCTCTTTTAAAAAATTATACTAATAAAATTTATGTTACCGCTGGCAGTAAAGAGAAGTGCGAAGCTTGCATCGGTCTAGGAGCCACTAAAGCTATTAATTATAATGAAGAAAATTTTGAAGAGGTTCTTACTAAAGAAAATATAAAAATTGATGTTATTCTTGATATGGTGGGTGGAGATTATTTTAAAAAAAATTTAAAAATTCTTAACTTTAAAGGTAGACTAACTTACATAGCTGCCATTGGTGGAATTAAAGGTGAAGTCAATATTTTACATATAATGAATAAGCAACTAAAAATATCAGGATCTACATTGAGATCTAGATCCCCAGAATTAAAAGGTAGAATTGTGCAACAAGCATTAAAAGAAATATGGCCATTAATAGAAGAAGGAAAAATAGGTATCAATATTTTTAAAAAGTTTCCAATGGAAGAAGTAAATAGCGCGCATGAGTTAATGGAAAGCTCTAAACACATAGGAAAAATATTACTAACAATTAAAGGAGAAAAGCAATGAATCTACATGAATATCAAGCGAAACAATTATTAAAAGGTTTTGATGTAAGAGTTCTAGGAGGAAGTCCTGTACTTCAAAGTGCAGATATCGAAACTTCAGTTGAATCTATATCAACCCCAGTAATGGTAGTGAAATCACAAATTCATGCCGGTGGCCGAGGAGCTGGTAAATTTAAAGACAGTGGTGATGACAAGGGAGGAGTGAGGGTTTCTATGTCTAAAGAGGAAGCAAAAGAAAATGCTTTTAAAATGTTAGGTAAAACTCTTGTTACTAAACAAACTGGCCCAACAGGAAAAGTTGTAAACAGACTCTACATTGAAGAAGGCTGTGATATAAAAAAAGAATATTATATTAGTATTCTTGTTGATCGTTCCTCATCCTCAATATCTATAATAGCCTCTACAGAAGGTGGTATGGAAATTGAAGAAGTTGCAGAACAGCAACCTGAAAAAATTATTACAGTAAATGTAAAGGGTGAAAAAGAAATACCTCAATCAGCATTTGATAGCTTAAAAAAAGGATTAGAAATTACTCAAGATCAGTCTGAAGACTTTGTAAAACAAATACAAAATATTTATAACGCCTTTTTAGGAATGGACGCCTCTATGGTAGAAGTTAACCCTTTTGTCTTAACTGGTGAAAATAATTTCCTTGCCCTAGATGCTAAAATTTCAATTGATGATAATGCTTTATATAAACATAAAGATATTGCTGAAATGAGAGATGAGACTGAAGAGGATCCTGCAGAAATTGAAGCTTCAAAACATGAACTAAATTACATAAAACTTGATGGTAGTATTGGTTGTATGGTAAATGGAGCTGGGCTCGCAATGGGAACAATGGATATTATTCAATTGCACGGTTCCAGTCCTGCAAACTTTTTAGATGTTGGTGGTGGAGCTACAAAAGAAAGAGTGGCAAAAGCTTTTTCAATTATTCTTCAAGATACAAATGTTAAAGCAATATTGGTAAATATTTTTGGTGGAATAATGAAATGTGATATTATTGCTGAAGGCATTGTAGCTGCAGCAAAAGAATTATCTATTAAGGTCCCTCTTATAGTTAGACTAGAGGGTACAAATGTTGATTTAGGTAAGGATATTTTAAGTAAATCTGATTTAGCCATTATTTCAGCTGATAATTTAGAAGACGCGGCTCAAAAAGCTATTGCGTCATTACAATAAGAGGAGGATCGATGTCTGTATTAATAAATAAAGAAACAAAAGTTATTTGCCAAGGGTTCACAGGAGCTCAAGGAACTTTTCATTCAGAACAAGCAATAGCATATGGAACTAATATGGTTGGTGGTGTAACACCAAAAAAAGGAGGTCAACTTCATTTAGATCTTCCAGTTTTTAATTCTGTTAAAGAAGCTAAAGAAGAAACACATGCCAATGCATCTGTTATTTATGTGCCGCCACCATTTGCGGCTGGTGCAATTATAGAAGCCATTGAGTCAGAAATTGAATTAATAGTTTGTATAACAGAAGGTGTGCCTGTTTTAGATATGCTTCAAGTTAAAAATAAACTATCTAATTCAAAATCAAGATTAATAGGACCTAATTGTCCTGGAATTATAACACCAGGCGAATGCAAGATAGGAATTATGCCTGGACATATTCATCAAAAAGGCAAGATTGGTGTTGTTAGTAGATCTGGAACTCTAACTTATGAAGCTGTTGCTCAAACTACAGCTGTAGGTTTAGGTCAAACAACCTGTATTGGAATTGGCGGTGACCCCATTAACGGAACTAATTTTATAGACTGCTTAGACTTATTTTTAAAAGATCCTGAAACTGAAGGTATAATCATGATTGGTGAAATTGGAGGAACAGCTGAAGAGGAAGCTGCAGAATTTATTAAAAATTCACCTATCAAAAAACCTATAGCATCTTTCATTGCAGGAGCCAGTGCTCCAGCTGGAAAAAGAATGGGTCATGCAGGAGCGATTATATCAGGCGGAAAAGGAACAGCTGAATCAAAATTCAATGCTCTTGAAGAGGCAGGTGTACATATCTCTAAATCTCCATCAAAGCTTGGAGAAATTATTAAGTTAGCTTTAGATTAATATAATTTAGCTTCTCTAGCTCTTAATTTTGTAAGGGCTAGAACGGTATCAATTGTAGGAGTATCAATAGAAGTAATTTTTCCTAACTCTTGAACAGAACCAATCAAAGCATCTATTTCCATTGGACGATCTCTTTCTAAATCCTGCAGCATTGATGTTTTATGTTCTCCTACAGCTTTAGCAGCTTCTATTCTTCTTTCGACATCAAAAGGCTTATCAATACCAAGTTTAGTCGCAATTGCGTGTGCTTCATTCATCATATTTTTGATAATATTTCTTACATCAGCATCACTACATATTTTAACCAAAGTAGAAGTTGTTAATGCACTTATAGGATTTAAAGATAGGTTTCCAAAAAGTTTTAACCATATGTCACCCTTAATGTTAGGTCTAATAGGTGCTTTAAAACCAGCTTCCTCTAAGACTTTAGATAAGTTTTTGATCCTATCAGTTTCTCCACCATTAATTTCTCCTAATTGAAATTTATCACCCTCTAGATGCTGAATGACACCTGGTTTAATAACTTCTGAAGCTGGATTAACAATACAACCTATTATTTTTTCAGGACCAATATCATTCCATTGAGCATTATTAGGATCGACAGATAATATTTTTTTATCTTTGTATTCACTATTAGAGTGATTATAGAAATACCACCAAGGAATACCATTCACTCCCCAAACAAAGGATGTATCATCTTTCATCAATACTTTAAAAGCATCAAGACAACCAGGAACAGAATGAGCTTTGAGAGTGACAAATATGTAATCTTGTTTTCCAGCTTTCTCTGCTGTGTCAACACAGCGAGGATAAACAACAAGTTCCTTGCCATCTTTTCTTAATCTTAAGCCATCTTCTTTAATTGCATTATAATGAGGACCTCTAGCTATTAAAGTGACGTCAGCGCCTAATTCAGTTAATTTGGCTCCCAGATATCCTCCGATAGCACCAGCACCATAAATACAAATTTTCATAGTTATACCTTCAAATGCTTGATAGCAGCAGCAACGCCACTACCTAATTCAAATTTAATTCCTACATCATACATAGCGAGTTCAGCTGTAGATATAGCCCCAAGTATCATAGTGCTGTTTAAATCTCCTAAGTGACCAATTCTAAATAACTTTCCTGCAACTTTACTAAGCCCTCCACCAAAAGAAGTATTATATTTATTATATGCTGTCTTAACAACATCCATTGAGTCAATACCCTCTGGAACCATAATTGCTGTTACAGTATTAGAGTAGAGAGAAGGATCTTGAGCACAAAGTTTTAAACCCCAAGCTTCAGTTGCTTTTCTCACAGCAGTTGCTAAATGAGCGTGTCTTGCATAAATATTTTCTAAGCCTTCTTCATTCATCATATTTAAAGCTTCCCTCAGACCTCTTAGTAAAGGCATTGGATTTGTATAGGGCCAGTAACCTGTATTATTTATAGCAAGCATGTCATGTAAATCGTAGTAAGCTCTTCTCATGGTTGTTGATTTTGCAATCTCTAATGCCTTTTGACTAATGCATGAAATTGCAAGTCCTGCAGGTAACATAAATCCTTTTTGTGAACCAGATATTGCAGCATCTACTCCCCACTTGTCCATTTGGAAATCTATAGATCCAATAGAGCTAACACCATCTACAAAAAGAAGTGCTGGGTGATTAAGGCTGTCTAATAACTCTCTAGTAGTTGCCACATTATTTGTAACGCCTGTAGAAGTTTCATTATGAGTTACTAATACTGCTTTTATAGAGTGACTAGTATCTGCTTTAAGAATTTTTTCAAAACCATCATGAGGTGTTCCTAAACCCCAATCTACGTCAACTACTTCAACTTCAACATTTAATTTTTTACACATTTCAATCCAAAGGTGTGAAAATTGTCCAAAACGACCTGATAACACTTTATCACCTTCATTTAACAAATTTGTTAATGCCGCTTCCCATCCGCTACTACCAGTTCCGGCAAAAATAAAAGGTTGGGCATCTGTTGTTCCAAAAACTTTTTTAAGATCAGTAATTAAAGGGTGCCAAAATTTATCCATACCTGGAGCTCTGTGATCTTCATTTGATATATCCATTGCCTGACGAACTCTATCTGGCATATTTGTTGGTCCTGGGACGAAAAGTGAAATCTTACCTGGCATTGCTTTAATTACTCCTTATTATTTTTTTAACTATTTATAAGATCAAAAACATACATTATTTCAATACGTGAAACAAAGAATAATGCATAATCATATGATAAATTTTAATTATTATTAGTATTTGGCATCTCCTACGGGAATCGAACCCGTGTCTTCACCGTGAAAGGGTGATGTCCTAACCGCTAGACGAAGGAGACAACTACACGGAAATAAAATAGCTAGATTTAATTAAAAATCAATCAATGAATATCTTCAATATGAACTATTACTTGAGAACTATAAGTATCCCTTTTGACTTTATAATAACAATCAAATTCATTTTTTAAGGAAATATAAGACTTAAATGACTCAACATTAGAGTCAAACATCATACCAATAACTGAATTACCAAGTTGATCAGATAATTTACATTTCATATGCTTATCTTTGAAAACATTCACAATTTCTATTTTAACATTTTCAGACTTAAATATTGGCTCTGGATTATTCTGTCCAAAAGGACTCAATAAATCTAAATCATTTAGAAGATTGTTATTAATTAAAGTTAAGTCTAAAAGTAATTCATAAAAATTTTCTTGTATAATTGTAGAACCTGTAAATTTATCTAATAGGAATAATTTAAAAGGTTCCCAGGATTTCTTTTCTAAAGTAAAACCGCACGCTTTTGTATGACCCCCACCTTTAATAATAATTCCTTTATCTGCAGCTTCCATCATTAAAGTTCCTATATTTAAACCACCCAGTGACCTACCCGATCCAACAATAAAATTTTCTGAGTCTGTCATTACAAAGGATGGTCTTTTATTTGACCTCATTAATCTACCAGCAATAATTCCCAATACGCCAATATGCCAAGTAGGATCGTAAAAAAAATTAATTAAATTTTGATTATCGTCAACACCACTATTAATTGTATTAATGATTGAAGTTTGAATTTTTTGTCTTTCTTGATTTTTTCCATTAATAACTGATGAATATTGTGCAGCTATATGAATATTAGGAGATGATAGTAAATTAAAACTTAAGTAAGATTCACCCATTCTTCCTCCAGCATTAATTCTAGGACCTAAAACATATCCAAGATGATATTCTGATATTTCTTGCTTTATCTTTGCTTCATTAATTAAGGTTGTCAGGCCTTTATTTTTTGTTTCAGAATTTAGAACTTTTAACCCCTGCTTAACAAAAGATCTATTAATAGCATTTAAAGGAACCAGGTCACAAATTGTAGCCAAAGCGACAAGATCTAAATACTGAAGAACATCACTGTTAGTAAGAATTTCTTTTTTAGTTAAATAAAAGACAAGAAGAAAAACAAGTGAAGTGGTACACAGATCATTTAACACAGATTGGTCTCTTGCGTATTTAGGGTTAATTAGAACTATTCCCTCTTCAATATCTCTGCATTCATGATGATCAATAATTAATAAGTGTGCATTTTTATCTTTAATTAATTTTTGTTCTTCTATGTTATTACTGCCGCAATCAAGAAAAATAATATGGGAATTATTTTCTAGCAATTTTTTTACAGCTAGAGGATTTGGCCCATATCCTTCTGAAAGCCGATTAGGTATATATAATTCAACCTCTACATCATAATGAATTAAAATATTTTTTAATATTGCGGCCGAACATGCGCCATCGACATCATAATCAGAAAAAATACCTACTTTTTTAGATTCCTTAATTTGCTCAAAGAAAATTTTTGATTTGTCTATATTGGATAATTTTTCAATTTTACTAAGTGATAAATTATCTTTTAATTTTGATGATAAAAAAGATTTAATAGAGTCAACTTTTCTCGATAATAAAAGCTCTGCTAAGGTTATAGAGACATTATTTTTTTGAGCTAAATCAAATACATCTGAGTTATTATTTTGTAATGTTTGCTTCCAAGTAGTTTCGAGAAAGCTATTTTTAGTAGTCAAGCTTTTTTATATTAAAATTGTGATTACCTACAATATGACGAACTGTTCCTGTTTTAGATCTCATAACTATTGAATGTGTTTCGCCCGTAAATTTGTTTGTCTTAACGCCAGGTAACATTGTTCCATCAGTTACACCGGTTGCAGAAAACATAACATCACCTTGTGCTAGTTCTTTTAAAGAATAAATTTTATTTAAATCTGTTATATTTACTTTTGCAGCCCTTGCTTTTTCATCATCATTTCTAAATAATAATTTACCCTCCATAAAACCACCAATACACTGTAATGCTGCAGCAGCTAGAACTCCTTCAGGAGCCCCACCTATTCCGTAATACATATCAATAATGTTATTAGGCAATGCTGATGAAATCACCGCACTTACATCTCCGTCATCAATCATTTTTATTCTAGAACCTAAACTTCTAATCTCTTCGATTGCATTTTGATGTCTCTCTCTATCCAAAACACAAATAATCATATCCTCTACGTTTATATTTTTATATTTAGCTAGATCTTTAATATTTGATTTTAAGTCTTGCTGAATTGAAATTATATTTTCATTGTTTTTAACATTTGATGAAATTTTTTCCATATAGACATCAGGTGCATTAAGAAATCCACCATCTTGAGCTAAAGCAATAACTGCCATAGCATTTTCGCCCCCTTTTGCAGTAATGGTTGTACCCTCTAAGGGATCAAGCGCAATATCTACTTTAGGACCGCCCTGTCCAACTTTTTCACCAATAAAAAGCATTGGAGCTTCATCTCTTTCACCTTCACCAATTACAACTGTACCTTCAATTGTCATGGCGTTAAGAGAAGTTCGCATAGCATCAACTGCAGCTTGGTCGGCAATTTTTTCATCACCTCTACCAATATGTTTTGCTGCTGCTAAAGCGGCAAATTCAGTTACTCTTACGAGCTCTATTGCTAAATTTCTATCCAATATTATCCTCTAATCTAATTGTAGATATATCATTCTTAATGTAACTATTTTTTTTAAGAAGTTTCGTTATTTCCGTTATTTTTTTTTGGCTGACAACATTGGATATAATGACAATTGGAACTGTGTTGGAGTCGTCTGGATTTAATTGAATAATCGATTTAATGGAAATGGATTTTTTAGCAAAAAATTGTGTAATAGTTTTTAAGACACCAACTTTATTAGCAACAGAAAGTCTAATAAAGTATGATCTATTTCTTGCATTTTGATTAACATAACTAGGAAGAGGCATCGAACTATAATTTGAGTTAAATACCTTATAATCATTAGTAATTATGTAGGTAGCTAAGTCTGATATAATTGATGTTGCAGTTGGAAAACCACCAGCACCCTTACCTATTAAACTAGTTTTTACAAAATCATCACCTTCTATAATACAAAGATTGTCTTCAAATTCAGTATTAGCCATTACGCTATCTTTATTAACAAAACATGGAGCTACAGAAGAGTAAAATTTAGATCCTATTTTTTCTGAAATAGAAAGAAGTTTGAGTTTATAACCTAGTTGAAGACCATAATCTAAATCAATTAATTTAATGTTCTCGATACCACTGTAAGAAATATCTTTAAATTGAAATTTTTGTTGAAATGATAAATTTGATAATAAAGTCAATTTATGAGCCGCATCTTTTCCAGATAAATCACTTGATGAGTTTTGCTCAGCAAATCCATTTTTAATAGCTAAATTTAAAGAGTCTTTGAAACTAATTTTATTTTTATACATTTGAGACAATATATAATTTGTTGTCCCATTAAATATTCCATAAATGGACTTGATTTTTTTAGGGAGAATTGTGTCTGAAATAGACTTTACAACTGGCACCGCCCCTAAAACAGCAGCTTCAAAACCCAAAAATAAATTATCTTTGTCAAATTGGTGAAAATACCTTGGTCCTTTTTCAGCTAATTGGGCTTTATTTGCCGAAATAAGTGATATTTTGTTTTTAATGGCATATTGATAAAGAGAATTTACAAATTTATCTGTTCCTCCTATCGCTTCAATAATTATATCAATTTTTAAATCTTTTAAGGAAGATAAGTTATCAATCCAATTATATTTTTTAGTATTTATTATTCTTTTTTTATTTTTATTATTTGCCTTAATGCCAACGATATTTATTTTAGAGCCTTTAATGATATACTTATTATTTTCAATGATTTTAATCAGGGAACTTCCCACTACGCCAAGTCCAAACACAACAATATTTACTTTATTCATATTAATTTTCTAAAATTTCTTCCTTACGTACAATACTTTTTTCACTAAAGTCTTGCAATTCAATTTGCTTATTAATTAGATCATCATCAAAATTTTTAAATGAGCTTTCACAGCCAATTGTAATAAATAAAATTGTAATATAAAACGGAAGTTTATCTCTTAGAGAATTGGAAGCTTCTTCTGGCTTTTGCTCTACCATATTTTTTTCTTTCAACGGTTCTAGAATCTCTAGTTAGAAAGCCACCTTTTTTGAGAACATCTTTAGTATTAGGGTCAATTTTAACAATAGCTCTACTTACACCATGTTTGACTGCACCAGCTTGACCAGACATACCTCCACCTAGTACGGTAATTTTGATATCTATAGAGTCAGTTTTTTTTGCTGCTTCTAATGGTTGGTTTATTATCATTCTTAAAGCATTATCTTTAAAATAATCTTCGAATTTTTTTTTATTAACTGTTATAAGACCAGTTCCACTTGATACCCAAACCTTTGCGATGGACTCTTTTCTTCTTCCTGTACTATAAACCATTTCAGACATTGACTAAATTCTTTCTGCTGATGGATTTGAATTCAATTATATTAGGATTTTGAGATTCATGGGGATGGTCAGCATTCTTATAAACTTTTAAACTATTTTTCATCAGGTCTCTAAATAGCGGTGTATTAGGTAGCATACCTTTAATTGCTTTTTTAATAATATCTTCTGATTTTTTTCTATCTTTGAGAAGGTTTGGTGTAGTTTCTTTTAAACCACCAGGGTGACCTGTATGTCTGTAATACATTTTTTCTTCATTTTTTTTTCCAGTAAATTTGATTTTATCAGAATTTATCACGATGACACCATCTCCAACAGGTAAATTAGGTGAGAATTGAGGCTTATTTTTACCTTTTAGAATTAAAGTAATTCTAGATGCCAATCTTCCAACTGAGATATTTTCAGCATCAATTAAGTGCCATTTCTTTTCGAACTGTGATTTTTTTAATACTGAAGTTTTCACGATAGGAGGGAATATAAGTAAATTAGACAAAAAATCAAGTTTATTAGATCATAAAAATCATAATATTAAGTGGAATTTAGACAATTTTAGCTCTTAAGTTGGTGTTTTAAGTTTGTCTAATATTTTTTTAAGTTCTAAAGAAATATTTCTGCTAAAATCGCCTTTATCACCTTTTGTTTCAAAATGCCTATTAATGCCATCTAAAGTCAATTTTTTATCACTACTTAAGAATTGAATTTTTTTTATTTTAAGTAAATTATCATAGTTATAAAGTCTATGACCTGTATTGGTTCTCAAAACAACAAGACTATTAATTCTTTCTTCCCAGAATCTAATTGTATGTTTTTTTTCACCAGTTAATTTAGAAATATCTTCTATGTTAAAATATTTCTTTTTCATGAGAAGGTCACGTTTTTAGACTTTTTAAATGAGATGACTTTTCTTGGGGAGATAACGTATTCTTTTTTAGATTTAGGATTTCTACCAATCCTAGATTTTTTTTCTTTGAGTGCGAATGTACCTAAAGATGGAATTGATAAATTATCTTTGAGAGAAATGGACATAAGGTAGATTATTTTTTCAATTTTTTTATAGGCTAGTGTATAAGGAATTCCAAACTCTTCACTTATTTGTTTTGCTATTTCATTTCTTGTAATTTTATCTGGCATTATCTTTAATTTTATTGAGCAAATTAGACTCAAGACATTTCACAGCAAAACCTATTGCATTGCAAAAAGCGTATTCATCTGCATTGCCATGACTTTTAATAACAACTCCATCTATACCCAAAAGAATACCACCATTAAAATTTCTAGGATCAATAGCATTTTTAAAAGATTTTAAATTTGGCTTAATAAAAAAAGTAAGAATTTTTGAAAATGAATTAGAAAGTAAATGTTTTTTTAATGAGTCGGTAATAAACTTTGATATACCCTCAGCCGTTTTAAGAGCAATATTGCCCGTGAAACCATCTGTAACTATAATATGATTTTCAGTATCAGTAATATTATTTGCTTCAATAAAACCATTATAATTAATTGATTTAGAGTTCTTCAATAATTCATGTGTTTTTTGAATTACAGCATTACCCTTAAGTTCTTCAGAGCCAATATTTAGCAGACTAACTTTACAAGCGCTTTCAGGAAATAAAATTTGATAATAAATTGATCCCATTATTGCAAAATCATATAAGTTTTTTTCATCACATTCAGAATTGGCGCCTAAATCTAAAAAACATACAGGATGGTTTTTAGAGGGAAATAATGATGCGATGGCAGGTCTTGAAATATTTTCAACTGTTCTTAAAAACACTTTTGAATAAGCCATCATAGCACCAGTATTACCTGATGATACTGTTGCTTCAAGTGATTGGTTTTTTAGAGAAGAGATAGACTTTGCTAAGGAAGAATGACGAAATTCTTTTTTCATAGCTTCTGTTGGTTTGAGATTTCCATCAATTACCCCCTCACACTCTATTGTATTAGATGAATTTAAGAGTAGAGGTAGATTTTTAATATGAACGTCGATAATACTCTTCCTTCCATAGAGATTAAATCTTACATCTTGATTATCCTTCAGATACAGTTCTGCACCGTTTAAGACAGAGCTAGGGGCATTATCTCCTCCATCTACATCTAAATTGATTACATATTTATTATTTTGAATATTCATTTTTTTAATTGCTATAAATAGTGTTATACCTTATTTGTTTTTATTGTGAACAGTTTAAAAAAATTCAATATTTTAATAGGTTTTATGATATTAATTTTATCAACTTCATCATGCTCTAAACAGAATTACTATTCTGGGGTTTCAGAAAATATTATTGAAGAATTGTCGCTTAATTATCAATCTGAGAGATACTCTAAGGAACAAGTTCTCTCAAAATTAGGATCACCATTAATAAAAGAAAATAATGGTGACCTGTGGATTTATAAAAGTTCTAAAGATTACGGTAATGAAACCTTTAGAAAAAATATCTATAGTAAGACACTGAAAATTTACTTTTCAAATAATGTCTTGATAGATTTTAAAGAATTAAATCTTTAAAAAATATTTAAGTGAACAACAATTCCTAATAATAATATTGAGACAATATTTGTTATTTTTATCATTGGATTCACAGCTGGACCGGCAGTATCTTTGTATGGGTCGCCTACAGTGTCACCTGTAATTGAAGCTTTATGAGCCTCGCTACCTTTTCCACCTAAATTACCATCTTCAATATATTTTTTAGCATTATCCCAAGCTCCACCGCCTGCAGTCATAGATACTGCAACAAAGAAACCAGTAATAATAACTCCAATAAGAAGCGCACCTAATGTTTGAAATGCAGTTCCCGCATCACCTGTAAGATAAAACACTCCGAAGAAAACTACGATAGGTGAAAGAACCGGAAGTAAAGAAGGTATGATCATTTCTTTGATTGCAGCTTTAGTTAAAATATCTACACATCGACCATAATCAGGTTTTGCTTTTCCTTCCATAATTCCCTTAATTTCTTTAAATTGCTTTCTGACTTCTTCAACAACTGAACCTGCAGCTCTACCAACAGCCGTCATGCTCATAGCACTAAACAAGAAAGGTAGTAGACCACCAAGCAATAAACCAATAATTACATACGGCTCTGAAAGATCAAAACTAACATTGTATGATTCATTTCCTGTTTCTTTGTAAAAATATTTTAGATCTTCAGTGTAAGCAGCAAATAATACCAGAGCTCCTAATCCAGCTGAACCAATAGCATAACCTTTAGTTACAGCTTTTGTAGTATTACCTACAGAATCTAATGC
>TARA_B110001452_G_scaffold94588_1_pt1 | contig 13710 bp, 6 predicted proteins | sample TARA_B110001452 | Tara Oceans TARA_B110001452 (sample SAMEA4396971) | marine metagenome | biome: Polar Biome; feature: [DCM] deep chlorophyll maximum layer (ENVO:01000326); material: water (ENVO:00002006), including particulate matter (ENVO:01000060) such as... | depth 25 m
TCTTAAATCTTCTTGATCCATTTCCATATACTTTTCTCCAGCAGCGTACGCGCCTATTATATATGGTGAAGCTGTACCACCTGAAGCTATTATAGTGGCAAGTATAGGTAGTTGTTGTCCCATTTCTTGAGTCATGAATCTACCAAAAGCAGCTGGTCCACTTGTGAAAGCACGATCAAAACTTACATCTTTAGCATATTGATCTCTGCTCATGTTTTTCCAGTCGGTAAATTTAGTAGCTGTTTCATCTAAGAAATCACCAACAGCATCAGAAGCCATATCACTTTGTGGTCCTGACCCTGTTACATAAACTGCACCTTGAATTACTTTGCCTACTCCATAAGCTATACCGCCTCCTATAGAAGCAAATCCTGAACCCACGTTATATTGAAACTTACTCCAAGTATTATAATCTCTACGTAATAAATCAAACTGCGCATCTATGCTTTTTAAATTATCTGTTTCAGTATCAATTCTAGACTGTCTATCTTGCAATCTAGCGTACTTATCTCTTAAATTCTTAGATGATGTAAGGTATTTATTAAAGGCTTCTTTAGGAACAATTTTACCATTTCTAAGTTTCATAGTTTCTTGACCTTCTTCAACTACAAATTGCTTAGTACCGTCAATATATATTTTTTCAAAGTCTTCTACTATAACTCTATCACCTTCTGAAGCTGAAGAATTATAATCTGCTAATTCCACTTCTTGAAGCTTCTGCAATCCAGCTGCTTTTTTAAATGATTTATCCTCTTCTACAGCTTTGTAAGCTTTAAGAATACCTTGCATTTCATCATCATTCTCTTCTAAATAATCAGTCCACTTATCATCTTGAAGTTGATTATACTTATCATTATATAATATTTTTCTAGCAGTATTTTTTATTTCATCTTCAGTGGCTGCTGGCAATTGATCATCTATAGATCTTTTTTTATTTGCTATCGCTCTAGCATCATTGAGCATTTTTTCAGCAGCATTTAATTCTTTTTTGTGTGGATTTACAACAACTTGTTTAGTTGTCTCCATCATATAATTCCCAGTATCAACAAAATCGCCTACCTCCTTTGTGTAAGATTCAAATAAATCTATACTTTCAGTTTCTTTTTCTATTTCAGCAGCTTCAGTATCTGTAACATTAACAATGCTATTTATTCTTTTTGTTTCTTCTGATATTTCTTTATCTACTTGATCATATAGCTTAGCATCGTAACCGTTATTATCTATAAATTCTATAATATCACTTTTAAATTGTGTGGTATTCGATTTAGGTTCAAAACCAAATGCAGACATACCTTGACCTTGGAGTGGTTTTAAAACTTTTTCATTACCATTTGGAGCTGTCATTGTGATTGAAAGATCAGTACTTCCAAAAAGTAATGTTCCAAGATCGTAACCACCTGAACTATTTACTTTAAAATCATAATCACGGTACATAGTTTTTAAAGCGTCAGCTGTAGCGCCATAGTCTTCAGACTTAAAAGTTTCTGTAGTACTTTCATTGTCTAACCAATCGTGTATACCTCTTCCACTAGATGTTTCAGGATTTTTACTATCGGATAGTAATTGTTTATCATCTCTTTTTTGTTCTGCTAAAGCTAGATCTTTTAATCTTTGTTCATTAAGCTGTTTTGTTTTAGTTTCTATTACGTTTTCATCTACAACAAAACTACTATACAGTTCTTTATCAGACTCAGTTACATCTATGTTACTTATTTCCTCATCGTAACTTAAATTAATCTTTTTAACTTCTGAATCGTAATCCGATAAAACATTGTCCGATGTTAAATCCGTATTCATAGATTTTAGCGCTGCTTCGTCTTCCGCTACAAAGTTTGCAGTCTCCTCTGTAGCTTCTTGCTTTTCCACTTGTTCTTCTAAAGTAGCAGTAGGAAATTCTTTAAGAAACTCTTCTTCTCTATTAGGAGCCACATTGTATTGTACTCCGTCTACAATATAAATTTTATTCATAATTTCATAATTTTAGCTTGCATACTCATTATTTACTGCTTGAGTCCTCAAATAGTTTTGTGCTTCGTCATCTATATTTATAGCACTAGCTACTCTCTGCGTCATTACTTTTGGGTCTTCAGTCATAACATATTCTTGTGTCATCATACGAACAGCTCTGTAGATAGTTTTACTTTCTTTTTTTAGATTATTGTTTGAAGGAACTAATCTATATATGTTTCTAGGATCAAGAGGCGGCACAGGTAGATCTTGCTTATTATCACTTATTGTTTGGGTAGCTCTAGCGCCAGTTGCATATATGTAACCTTTACCTAAATCTTTCTGCGTTACGTTGTCATTCATTTCTTTAACAATCTGATCTACTCTTTTTTCATAAGATTTTTCTGTTGGCTCACCGGCATCATCTAAGACAATTGGAGCGTCTTTAATTATTTTAGAAGAATTTTCTGATATTGCATTGTAATATTTAGATTCTGCTGTATAATCTCTTTTTTGTTGTGGACTAATATCAGTTCCACTAGGTCCTTTAGCTTGAGTAGTAATATTTGTTATTTGATCTTCAGCAGGAACCATGTTTCCAGAGTAATAATTAGCTAAACCTTCTCTAGCCGTAGACATTACTTGTTTTTGTAATTCTTTTTTATCATCTTCATTAACAACGCCATCTCCAGTTAAATCGCCATAAGATTGTTCAAACTCTTCATTAGTCATAGATTTAATTTTTCTAAATTTTTGCCATGACATTTCTCCTGCTACACTATTTACCCCATCATCATTTGTTAAATAACCATTTCTCCAAAGTTGATCCCATGTTTTTTCAAACCCAGGTCCTTTTATTTCTGCGTCAAGTCTATTAGAATACTTACCTAACAAATCAGTTTTAACCTCATCTCTATCATAGACTTCTTTTGTAGTAGTTTTCCATTCGCCATTATCAGAATTATAAACTTTGTCAGTTCTTGTTTGTTTTTTAAAATAAGTGTTATATCCAGTTTTAGGATCAGACCAATTTTTTGTCAACTTGTTTTCTAATAAATCTTCTTTTTTTATTTGACTATACCATTCATTACCAGCTTTGTTGTCTGCTACATCTGCAGTTAAATTTCTAGTATCATCAGCAACTATGTTACCATCTATATCAATATTTTGAGCATTTAAAACAACATTACCTCTTTCATCTATATTAAAATTATAATTGCTGTATTGATCATTTTGCATTTGTTGAGAAAAAGAATATTTATCTGTATCATTACTTCTTGTCATTCTGCCTAAATCTATCTCTTGATCATGAGCTGACTGATTCTCTTGCATAGCTGTTGCATTAGTATTACTAATAGTTGCCCATTGCCCTATTTGACTGAGTACTTGCGTGTCACGCATTTGCCTCAATCTCCACTGATGCTTTAATTCTGGTGTTCCATTTTTTCCAAAAGCTTCAGTATATAATTGCTCTTGCTCAGCAGCTAATTTACCAACTAATTGACTAGCCCCACTATTCCAAGCTTCAGTACCAGATTTAGTTTGCTCTCCATAAATCTTGTAAAAATTATCTGTATATTGTTGCCCTTTTTGAACTATATCATCAGCTGCCTTGTTACGTCTAGCTTGCTCTGTTGCAAAAGTTTGCATTAATTTGTTAATACCACTTGCAGTATTCTGGGTTTGTCTTGCTGCTATTTCAGCTGCTTTAGTTATATAAGTTAATGCCATATTTTTTAATTATTTATTAAACTGGAGAATAATTAGCTACTCCTGATGATGCTGCCATTCCAGCATTTGATACAGCACCTACTAAAGCCTCTGTGGCGGCGTCTCCGTATGCTATCTCTTGTTGTTTATAAAAATCTTCTTTTTCTTCTACTCTAGCTAAATCAGCACCCTCTCTAGTATCTTGCCTTGCAAAAGCATTTCCTTCTTCAGCAAAAGCAGCTTGTTGTATAGCTATCCTTTGTTTATTAGCAGCGTCTTCACCAGCAGCTTTCTGCTTAGAATTAGCAACTTCTTGTTTTTCTATACTAGCTCCTATACCTTTTTTACTCTGTAGTGCAGCTCTAGCTAAAGCAGTGGCTCCACCTGCGGAAGCACCAGAAGAGGTCATAGCGTCTAAAGTATTTGCTAAAGCCATATCAGTTTGTTCAGCTTCAAACTCTGCGGCTGCTGTTGATACTGCTAGATTTTCGTAAGGATTACTTACTTGAGCTTCTAAAGCTCTAATATCATCAGCTTGGTTTAATATTGGCTGTCTATTAGCTCTCATCATTTGAGCTTCAGCTTCTCGTTCAGCAGACTCTGCAGCTGCTTCTTTTCTTTTTTTATTATTTACTCCAGCTGAGATAGCACCAGAGACTAGCGCTGTAGCTCCTCCTATTATAGCTGCCGTAGCGATTGTACCTTGTATAGGCCCTTGGTATGCTACTGCTTCAAAGTCGATCAAATCAATAGCTGTTATTACTTCTAATATCATATTTTTAATTTTGGGTGATCATAGTTTTTGCTTGTAACATCTGAGATCACTTCTTCAATGTCAGTTTTTTCAGTAGGATGTACTGTTATCCATTCACTTTCTTCGTGTATGTATAAAATTCTTTGTGTGCCTGGCTCTGTCATACCGTGGTGAGGAGCGGTGATCATTTCTAAACCTTTATCTGATATTACAGTAGCTTTTCCTCTCATTACAAAATAAGGATGTCTAACCAAGTGTATAGCACTTAGAATAAACATATTAGCAGGCATTATTATTCTTCTTATATAAGTACCTTCTCCAAATTCGTGGTGAAGCTCCGCGTCATTAAAGGTGTCTATAGCATCATTTTTTTTATAAGAAGTTCTTACTGTAGAAGCTTCATGATCTTTTATTTGTTTTTCAAATTCAACTATTCTATTTCTAAAGTCTCGTTTACTTATAGAGCCAGCTTCGGATTGTAGAATAATCTCTTTAAGATTATCACTTGTTTTTTCATTCATTTAATTAAATTTAAGTTGAAGAAGATATATAATCAGATCCTGTAGACCATAATTCTTTTATACCACCTATTTGAGTACTATTATCTGTTTCTATTGTTACTGTAGCAAAAAATCCTTTTATACCTGTCATATCTGCACCAAACCTAATTTCGCCAGGTGTGACTGTAGAGTTATTAACTAGATTAGCTACATACCTATCTTCTTTTCTACTAAAACCAGCTCTCTGAGGTTGTCCAGTAACTGAATCTGTATATAAACCTTCATCGTAACTATATACAATAGAAGTTGTATCTTGATCGTTAGAGTAAGTGCTGTTAGTTAAATTAAAGTTAGGCTCAGTAAAGCTAGAAACAAATTGAGTTATTTCCCAGCCATTACTTCCTTCGTAGTCTATAGTTTTAAAAACTTTTACAGTGGAAGGTTGAGGATTAAAAACAAAAGTAACATTAGATGGTTCTCTTACATCGTAATAAAGACCTCTATTATTTAAAGTTGTTTCATCATAATGCTCATATAAATCTGTATTAGTAAAAGAATAAAAATTATTTTTTAAACTATTAATAAATGTAGGTTTAAAAGTTTTAAAACTTACCCAGCCTTTAATTGACTCATCAAAAGTTAAAGTTCTATAACTTGTTTTGTCGTAATTATCAATTTGAGTAGGAGTATCTTGCATTGATATTACGTAGTTCTTATTGTGTATATCCCAACCACCAATAATTTTTGGACTATAAGGATATGAAAATCTAAAAATACCGCCTGAATTACCTACAACAACTACTCCAAGAGGTTGAGACATGTAAACTATAGAACCTACAGTAACCCCAGTACTTGGGTTAATATTTGGAAGAACTTGAGTAACATATCCTTGTACATTTGTAAATGCAGCATTAGCTACTGTAATATCAGGGCAAAAAGACGCAATCATACCAGGCGTAATTGAACTTATTTCAAAAGAAGAACTTTTTGAGCTGTTAGAGACGTTTATTATTACATTTGTGGCAACAGTAGTAACTTTCAACCCTGCTTCTACAACATAGTTTTTAGTATCAACAGACATTAAAGCTAATTGATCTCTAAAGTAATCTGTCATACCATATGCGCTTATTTCAGTTAAACCATCATTTGATAACCTCATTATAGAGTTTCTATCTTTATCTGCAAAATATTTTCTATAACCATACACAGCAAAGCTTTCTGGATTAGTACTAATACCATATTCACCTTTGTAAGGAACTATTTGACCTAATATTCTTTGACCAGCTTGAGTCTGTGTACCACCTTCAGTTGTATATATAGTGTCTTTGTCTATCAATGCTCGACTAACTTTGTCTTCTTGAAAAACAATTAAGTTAGTATCTTCAGCGTATATTTTTTGAATAGTACCGTTTTGAGGATCTGCAGATCTAATTAAGTCATCGGCAACAGAAAAAACATTAGTATCATTAACCCCTGTTCTAGAGTTATAAACACCAGAGTATATTAAAGAATTGAATCTATGTTGCTGCTGTGGTTCAGGTTCATTAATATAAGCCTTAACGCCTTTGTCTGTTACAGTATTATTATAACCACCTCTTATTCTAGATTCTTCTACATACCAATTAAGATCGTTGTTATTTAATTCACCTGGGTAAGCTATGCCTGGAGTTAAAGGAAATCCATAAGTAGGTGTTATAAGTCCACCTGGCACTAATGTTGGATTAGGCACTGTTATAGGCACCTCTAAATCCGCCTGCATCGTATCATCTACACATTTCTTAAGTAAATATGTGTTAAACCAATCTATTTCTATAACTGTTGCCATATGTATATTATCACTTGTTTTTTGTATTATTAACCGCTAGTTCCTTCATTTAATGGCCCAACCACTACCACGCTCATAGTGAAAGTAGTGCTCGTCAATCCTTTTCCAGAACCATCAGTAACTGATATAGTGTTTGTGTAAGTGCCATCAGCTCCAGGAGGAGTAAATCTTACTACTTGTTTACTCAGCTTTAGTCCTACTTCGGTAGAATTAACAGCTGTAATTGAAGTACCGCCTTGTCCACTCTGCAGTGACCAAGTTCCGCCTCCAACTTGATTATCATCAGGACCAGCATTTAGATTCCATGTAATTTGTTCATCAGCAACTGTCTGGTAAGCGCCATTTCTAGCATAAATATCAAGTTGAACAAAAACATTTGGAGAAGATGTAGCTTCAAAATCTGATTGAACAGCTGCTGTCCCATCAATTTTAACTAACGAAGGTATGTTATTTGCAATAGATCCGCTGATTTGAAAAGTATTAGTATAAGATATACCAAGACTTACATTAGTAGCTGTAATAAAAAAGTTAAAAACGTTGTTATTATTTACTTGATTAAAAGCTCTAGCAATGTTGGTTTTGATACTACCTGTCCCAGCTAAACTAGTTAATCCAAAATCTCCAGTTATTATTGTTCCACTGTTGTTTTCTACTTTGTCTAAATTAAACACAATGTTGCCTAAAGCCCCATTAATACCATTTAAGCATGTAAATTGAGATATAACACTATTAACTCCTTGAAAAGGGGCGCTTTCTGGATAGTATACATTTGCTTTAGCTGGTCCTAATTCAGTGAAGCTTAAAGAATTAGGTTGAGATAATTTAGCGGCAGTATTTATAACATTATTTAATTCACTTATTAAGCCAGTGGTAGAAGTTTCCCAGTATATATCTAAATTAGAAGTAGTAGGTTTAATTTCCATTACACTTATAGGCAAGCCAGCAATGTTCTGAGAAGATTCTGGCGTATTTAAATGCCCTTCTTCTAAAGTAAAATTCATCTCGTCACTCCACTTAGTATAACCACCTTGCCCAGGAGATCCAAGAACTGCTGGAACTGTTATTACATCACCAACTTCATAACCTGATCCAGAAGTTTCAATTCTCCAAAAAATGTTGCTTAAGTTTCCATTTTGAAAAGGTGATGTAAATTCACCAGTATCATTATTAGGTCCAATGCACATTGCTCTAACTCTCATTCCGCTGCCTTCTTTAGAATTAGTTGATGTTTTTATAGAGTTATTTACAGTGGGAATTGTTTGATTATTGTTAGATAAATACCCCCATCCAGTACTGCCTGCTTCAATATTACCTACAAAGCCAACAGCTTGATCATTTTTCCATGTTGTTTTTGGGTTTGGATACATCCAACCAGGTATTGCTGCTCCTCTTTTATTGCCAGGTGCAAGATTCGTTCTATTACCAAACAAAACATTAATTCCAAAAAATGAGGCACTACCACTAAGCACATTCACATCAGAACCTGTTATTGGATCTTCAACAAAAGATGGAACTTGAGTCCCTGGATTTGCAGGGTTATTATATAATCCGCCAAAACTAGTTCCGTAAGTTCTTAGCTTAGCTACTGTAGGATTACTAGCTGCATCGTATATGCCAGATGCTTTTGTAACTGTTCCTGGAGAATTAGTATTTAAACCTAGATCTGTAGTTTTACCAATAGCATCTACTGTGAAAAACCTACTTCTAGTAGGATTCTCACCTGATGAAGTTGTTATTTGTTGAGAAAATTTATTCCAGTTTTGAGCGGCAACTCTTGGAAATAAAATCTCATCACTTGATCTAAACTGAGTCTGTTCTGGCGTTGCTTCAGTTATATCTGATGGTATTTTATTTATATTATCAGCAGTTAAAGTTATATGGCTTAAATTAGAAGCTTCATTTATACTATATTGAGTAGTTCCAGCTAATGCATTAGGTAAATAAGCATTGTAATAGTCTTCTTCGCTTGCTTTAATAACTATTTTATAACTATACCAACCTAAAGGATTAGCATTACCTATTATTTTAACAGCAGTACCGGCGTTAATAGCGACATCATTACTTAGTGTTATAGTTGCTGGAGTTGATATTGCATCAAAAGCAATTATAGCTTCTGAAAAAGAAACAGAAGAAGAATCAATACCTTGAACTATACTTCCAACAGCTATATCATTATTCCATACTGCTAAAGAAAATATATTACTAGAAGACTGAGTGCATATAGTGTCTACTACTCCGCTTCTGTATAATCCAGGATAACCGCTAGCATATGAAACAGTTTCAGGTATAGGATTTTGCCAAAGCATTTTTATACTATCTCCAAACCAATTATATATATTCTGTGTGCTTAATCTATAATTGTGAAATATAGTTGAACCTGAAAATATAGCTCCACCTGATCCTGCAGGAAACTGTATTGTTTCATCACCTAATGAAGATAATATTACATCTGAAGCTCTACCATATTTATCTTGAAGAATAACTCCTAATTGATATGTTCTATTTTGCTTTACACTATGATTAGGATAAGCTAAAGCTGCAGATATATTTGAAAAACCATTATTAGTCCCGTTTGTAGAGTCTATTCTAAATTTTTCAGATACACTTACTGCATAATTCAATGTTAAAGGAGGAGTTGGTTTATCAATAAAATTACCAAAAACTACTCTGTTGCCAGTTACAGATTGTGTTTTAGCTCTTACAGGAACTTTATCATAAACTCTAACTACTTCAGCGTCAGTTAAGTTTCTAAAAGGTTTTCTTGATTGATAATTATAAGTTAATAAGTTAGTGTTATTAGAGCTTATTATTTCGTCTGTATTAGCAAAAGTATCTAAAACTTTAACTTGTAAACCATCTGACTCTTTATATAGTATATCTATTTCAATTATTTTTAGATTAGAATAAAGCGTATTTACTATATATTCAAAAGGTATCTGTATGTCTACTTCTTGAATTCTGTTTTCAAAAAACGAAACTACAGTTGATTTAGCTAAATTAGCTTCTTGAGAAGATAAATTGCTATAATTAAAATCAAGATATTTATCATTACCGTCTGTGTAAGAGCCTGAAGAACCAGGTTCACTTTTACTTATTTTTTGAAATATTGTACTTTTCTTAAGTCCAGTGGTTATAAAACCGTCTTGTTTTGGCACAAAGCAGGGCTGTGTAAAAGGAGAAATTAAAGAATATTCACCATCTTCATATTTAAATCTGTAAGCGAATCTTACAAACTTACTTTCTAAGTAATCTGGATCTCCCGGCCAATTTAAACTATAATAAGGATTTGGATCTGAAAGTAGTACACTACAGCCTGAAAGTAAAGTACCTTCGTCAAATGCTTTGTTAGTTGTAATTTCAAACTCACCACCACCATCATCTGAAACTGCACTTATAACGGTGTCATCTGCCATTGCTCCTCCAATACTAGTAGCGCTACTGCCACCAACTGCGCAGCTTATTAACATGCCGACTCTAGGTGTTCCATTAAATTGCGCGGAAAATATAGTATTTGTGCTCTGTGAAAAGGGCTGAGCAGGTCCACCGCTCATTATAAAGCCAGCCATTGAAGGTGATAAAAACTTTTTATTTTTAGTATATGAAGTTGGATAGTAAATTTTCACTGTTTGATTAACGAACACTGTAGACGCTGTTGAAGATAAATTTACAGTAGTATCATTTACTATATAAGATATTTGAATATTTTGACTTTGAGCTTGAATGCTTGAATCTAAAACTAAATACATACCAGCTTTTATAAGTGACGCAGAACTTGTTAGTTTCCATGTTATTGTATAAGTTGTACCAGTAGTATCGGAACCTGTTAAAGCGTTGCTTAAGACTATAGTTGTGCCATCGTAGCTAACTATAGTTGTATTAGAAGGTATACTACCTCCTGATATAGCCATATTTGCAAAAATATTATCACTTTGGTTGTTTACTGTAATAGACAAATCGCCAACAGAACTACCACCATCATTTCTACACTGACCACCACCTATAGTTGCTAAACCTGAATTTGGTCCGTTAAAATTTACAACCGTTATATTGCTAAACAACAAAGGAGTTTTATAAGGATTATATTTAGCTAAAGATATTTGATCTTCGTTAAAGTAGTGAGTGTTAGCAGAGTCTGCACTAGCACTTAATGCTAAATCAACGTTTATTTTTCTAGGTTGATTACGATCATCTGTCCAAAATAATAGATCTTCTATTAAGTTTATATCGTTAATAGGATTTGTTGTTGAGAAGTTTAAAAAATTACCTTTAACTAAGTTTACGGCTTGATTAGTTACTAGGTTATAAACAGCTATACAACAATAAGCACCAGCTGGAGCATAGTTAGTGCTTTCTGTATTACCGTCAAAGTCACTGTAATTAGTTATCATTACAAATATTCTTTCATTTGCATAATCCATAAAAGAACCAATTATAACAGCGCCTTCTATTAAAGAAGTAAAAGAATCAAGCTTTATATTTCCTAAAACATTTTCCATAGCCCCAACGTCAGAGCCTTCTGATTTGCTGACATTAACATTTTGAGCATTTCTATATTCTCCTTTAGACAATATTCTATCGTCTAAGTCTTTATTCATTTTAGACTTAATAAAAGTGTTTTGTACTTTTGCCATTTAATTTAGTGTTTAATCCATTTAGACTTGCCTCTCATTACTTGAGTAAATTCTCCCATCTTAATATTACTTAATCTTATTTTAGCATTTCTCAATTTAGCAGATTTTTCTCTTTTGAATCTCTGAACTATATATTCAGGAGTCTTTGGCATATAAGATATTATATTATATACCATATAAGAATATAATGCATCCTCGGCCATCTTAGGTACCTTAGAATCAGTATCATAAGCTAAACCATCTGATATATATTCTAAAGTTATTAATCTACCCTGTAAGTCGCCGCTAAAAGCAAAAACTCCTCTTCTTTGATCTATAGTAAACCATCCATTTTTTTGAGAAGTAACTGGATCTAATCCATATCTTTGACCATAAGCGCTTCTCCACCAAGACCAGCCAAAAACGTTAGAGCCATTATTTACATCTTGGCTAGATATGTTTCCGCTTATATCTGTTGAATTTGCTTTTCTCCATCTATCGTTAACTAGTGATTGTTCAGACTGTAATGCGTTTCCATATATGTCTTGAGTAGGTATACCAGCAGAATCTTGTAATGGTAAAAAAGTAGGATTTACAGTTAAAGTAGTAGGGTATATTATATGCTTAACACCATTGTTATCTATCCAAGAAAGCTGCACGTAATTTACGTAGTCTTGAGGTATTACTAAAGCTAAGCTGGCTGGAACTGTAAGTTCTTGAATATTTACTGATCTTAAAGTGTCATAACTAAACTCTTGTAAACCCCTTTTAGCATGAAATATAACATCAGATCTTTTAACTCTACTAATAACTTTATCAGTTCCTACATATGATAGCATGAAATTGTTTACAATATCTTTTAAACTTATATATTCATATTCCTTATAATTATCCCAAAGTGATTCATTTTTTAATCTTACAGCCAGTATTGAACTTGTAGGTATTATAGTAGTTGCACCTGTAGTTGGATCTGGGTTAGAAGTTAAAGCTAAAGTTTGAGTTGGAACTCCATTAGTTATTGTTGAAGTTAAAACTTGAGTTATATAATAAGGAGATAATGTTGGGAATTGTTTTACATTGTCTATGTAAACGTCGTAGTTGTCAAATGAAGTAGCCGTTGCATTATTAGCCCATATTAATGGAGTCATATTGTTAGGCCAAGGCAAGGAAATTGTGACCGTACCAGCTGGTGTATAAATTATTTCACCTTCGTAATATTCTGAGGAAGTTTGATCTATTAAGCCCATAGTTTATTTTTTTGCATTTTGTTCGTCTAGGTTCTGTAAGCCACCAGCGGCTTGAATTATAGTAGTATCTTTTATTATTATTCCAGCGTATTTTAAAACGCCTAGTATCGCGTCTGTTTGTTGACTTTCGCTTATTTCAAACTGTAAACTACCTTGTCCAGTTGCTCCCATTAAATTTACTGATGTTATAGTTAGCTGAACAGCAGCTGTTAAGTTAGTTATAAAACTGTTTTGATTAAAAACAAACCTGTCTCCAACTTGATAACCACTTCCAACAGAGGTAATTAATATACTAGTTGTAGTTGAAGATAAAGCCACAGTTCCTGTTCCTGCTACATTTACCGTAAATGCAGCTCCTGTTCCACCAGCACCGCTTATAGAAATATACTGTACATCACCTGCGCCTGCTCCTTGAGAAGCGCTATAATTACCAGCTAGAGCGCTGGCGCTATTAAAATTTGTTTGAGAACTTGCATTGCTAATGGTTAAAGACGTTGCGTCAAAAGCTGTACTATCATATATATATTGGCCTAAGCTACCAACTGTATAACCCCATCTAACATCTTTAGGCTTTCTTATATAGTTAAAGCTTATATCGCCAACTACTGGAGCTAAAGGTGGATTAAAAGAAGTTACAGGCGGGAAAGCTGTAATTTTATCACCTTGATATTTGGCTATTGGAAAGTTTCTAGTAGGTTGAGTAAGCGGAGAAAGTATTTGTTGCTTGTATTCTCTAGAACTAACTATCTCTAGAGTTGGAGAATTTACTCCTTTATTATATGAGGCAGTACCAAATCTATGTAAACCTTTAGGTTGAGTATATATTCCACCTGCCGTAACCGACTCTGCGTCTGCTGTTTCTTCAAATATTTGAAACTCTTCCATGACGTGATCCATCCTAGAAGCAAATTCAACATCTGTTTTTGGCCCACGTAAAAACTGGTTGTAGTCTTCAAAAAACTTTTCAAATATCTCTAATTGAACTTGGGTAGCTAGTTTGTTAAACTCATCTGGAGTTAAGTAGCCACGCTGCTCTTTATTGATAATGCTTAATACCGTTGTATATACCGTGTTTACGTTTATTGCCATTTTAATATTTTTAAAAAAAAAGGGTGGC